>Ga0335081_10000355_pt1 | contig 83851 bp, 78 predicted proteins | sample Lox_Sample_35_FD_206713 | JGI IMG/M metagenome (GOLD analysis project Ga0335081, IMG submission 206713) | Soil microbial communities from Loxahatchee National Wildlife Refuge, Florida, United States - Lox_Sample_3.5 | ecosystem: Environmental > Terrestrial > Soil > Wetlands | place: USA... | reverse complement strand
TCTTTACCGACCCGTCTTGGGTGTTGTCCGCCGGCGGCGAGGGGACTTATCTCGACCTGGAGAGCGCGACGGACTTTGTGGTGGGGACGCTCGGGGGACCGCTGACGATCGACTGGGACGGTCCCTATCCGTTTACCGATACCGCCCAATTGGCGGCAATACCGACGGGCTCGCGCTGGTACCGTGTCCGGGTCGTGCCGTAGCGTGCTTCTTCCCCTTAAAAGTCCCACGCGAGGCGTTAAAGCCCGGCTTGGACGCAGGCGAGTTGCGAGCAGTGGAACGCAGCGGCGAACGTTTCGATCGATTGGCACCTGAATGTCTGCATGGTTCGACGAATCTCGAGCGGGCAGCTGTGATGGTGGGCCTAGGAAACTCTACTAGGCAAGTTTCAGTGATTACCCCAGGCCAGAATCAGTACCAAGGCCGATTGTGGCTATCTTGCAGCCGGGGTATTCTCCGCGGCCAAGATGGCGGCGAGAAAGACAAAGGCGTTGGTGACGATCGTTTTTTTCATTTTGGCATGTCTGACGGTTGTGGTCTGTTCACCCCGAATAGCGGCGATCTGGCGAAGACCCGGCCCGGCCGCGGCAGCACGCTAGGGCGGGTCTTACAGAGGGCGGCCGTAGGGCTTTTACTCTGTCTGGTAGGGTAAATTCAAGGGTTGCGGCTACAAGGGAGATGAAGGAGAGGCGGTACGGGCCTCTCCTTCGCTGTTTCGGCCGGATGTTTCGTCTTCCGGTCCATCGACGAGAGTGCCACTTCTCAATCGCCCTGGCCGAAGGGAATGGTCAGTTTCAAGCCAACGAACAACGTCCCGGTCTGCGGATCGTGCTCGGTCAGCACGGATTTGAGTTGCGGGTGGCCGAATGCACCAAACAACGGCACCGAATAGTGCGGCTTCTGCGTCATGCCACCGGGCCCCTCCGGCGAACCGAAATCATAGGTGAACTCGAGTCGTCGGGCCGTTTCCTTCGCCGTGAACGACATCTTGTCGAGGCCATACTTCGCCGATTGGAGCATGCTCAGGAACCACAAGTGGCTCCGGTGCCGAATTCCGTACTCGCGCTCGAATTCCAGACGCCGCTCCTCGGGCGTCGGGGGCTTGGTCGGCGGCGTGGCAACGACTTCGTCGCGGCCTGACCGTGCGCCCTCCGCCAGGTTGGCCTGCGGTAGCCGGGTCGGCGGCAACGCGGAAGATGGGACATAGTCCACGGCGTAATCGGGGTGTGTTCCTCCTGCCGAGGCACCGAGGACCGCAACGGGAAGCGTACACAAACTTGCGATCATCACGAGCACGATCAACGGTCTCAAGGTGACCGTATTTCGCCAGCCATCCATCTCAATCACCTTGATACAATCTAGCGCAGATTCGGGCCGCGTCAAAAAAAGGCGGCCGTCACTCTCCCGCGCGCGGCTCAGTGCGGATGTCGGTGCTGGAGGATGTGGGGACGTTCGAGTCCGTGGGCGAGCATGAGGGACTCGTCGTTGAGCAACTGAGCGGTCGAGCCGTCGGCAATAAGTTCGCCTCGGTCGAGCAAGATCGTGCGGGGACAGAGTTCAACCACCAACTCCAGATCGTGCGTGGCGACGATCTTGGTGGCAGGGATCTGGCGAAGGAGCGCTTTCAATTCGCGTTTGCCGCGCGGATCGAGATCGCTGGTCGGTTCGTCCAGCGCGAGCACACGCGGATCGCACGCCAGTACGCCGGCCAGACAGACCCGCCGCCGCTCCCCACGGCTCAGATGGTGGGGCGCGCGTTTCTCGAAACCGGATAGGCCAACCTGTGCGAGGGCCGTGTGAACGCGCCCGGCGACTTCCGCGGGGTCCAGGCCGAACTGTTCCGGACCAAATGCGACGTCTTCGAACACCGTCGGACAAAACAGTTGATCGTTGGCGTCCTGGAACAGCAGGCCGACTCGGCGCCGGATTTCCGTCAGGTTCTGCTCGGAGACCGGGTGGCCGAACACGAACACCGAGGATGCCGCATCGAGTCGTTCGGGCAAAATCCCGTTTAGATGCAGCAGGAGCGTCGATTTGCCGGCGCCGTTGGGGCCGACCAATCCAACGCAGTCGCCCTCGTTGACCGAAAAACTGATGCCGCGCAGCGCGTCGACGCCATCGGTGTAGCGAAAGCGCAGGTCTTTGATTTCGATGGCCTGCGCTTTCTTCGCTCCCCGCTCCCCGCTCTCACGATCTCTGTTCATTTCCACCCTCGCGAGCACATGGCGGCGTGGATCCGTTCGGCGCGCTCGGTCGATCGGACGAACAACTGGCCGATCACCGTGCCGAGTGTTTTCCAGAGACGCCGCCGGTTTCGCACGAACGTGCGGCTGGCCCGGGCCCGGTGCATGCGTTCCGCCTCGTCGACGAGCACGGACAGATAGCGGACCATCAGCGCCAACGTCGTCGTGAGCAGGTCGGGGAAGTGGATGCGCCGCAGTACCGAGACGACTGCGGCGAACGGGGTGGTGTTGGACAGCAGGATCATCGTGAACAGGCAGAGCGTGCTCTTGATGACGATCATCGCGAAGACGCGGCCGCCGTTTGGCTGGAGCAGCGCGAGCCCGGCCACGCCGAGTACGAACGGCTCGAGGAGAATGAGGCGTTTTGCCAGGAACAGCGGCGAAATCCTGCTCGCCACCGCGACGATCACCAGAAAGATACCCAGCACGCCGAAGTAGACGGGAACCGAAATCGGCGTCAGCGCCGTAGCCAGGACAATCGCGACCGCGATCGCCAGTTTCGTGCCGGCGGGCAGCCGGTGGATCGGGCTGTCGATCCGGCTGTAACGGTCGAGGAAATCGTGACGCATCAATTCCTATCCGCCGCCGGTCCGGGTACCAGCAGGCGCGCCAACAGGAACGCCAGCGCGAAGACGACGACCGTGCCGATCGCTCCGGCCAGCGCTGTGGCCACCGCTGCCGAAGAAACGCCCGGAAGTTGGTAGACGGGGATCGGCGAGTGGAGCAGGGGTTGGCCGGCGGCCCGGTGTTCGAAGCCCAACGTCTTCGCGACCTTGTCGAGTCCATCCGGCCACGAACAGGCGAAGGGCGCGACGAACAAGGCCAGCCCAAATGAAATCACCAGCCCGAAGACCAACACGGTCCCGAAACCCGGATCCGCGTGTTCGCCGACGCTTTGCTCCAGCAGCTCAGGACGCGCGCGGGCGATGGCCACGATCACCAGGGCGGTGATGACCCCTTCGCCGATGCCGATAAGCATATGGACGTTGGCCATCGCCGGAAACGCCACCGGCCAGGCCACGGTACCGGACAACGCCAGTTCACCTGCGCACACAATCGCCGCCAGCACCGTCGAGCACCACGCCGCAAACGCCGCCGCCATCACCACGCCGCGCGTGCCGGGGGAAACCCGTCGCACGAGCCGGTAAATCGCGTAGCCGACCACGCCGCCGATGAGCCCCATATTGAAGACGTTGGCACCGAGGGCGGTGACGCCACCGTCGGCGAACAGGAAACATTGCACGATGAGGACCGAGGCGAGGACAACGACCGCGGCACTCGGGCCCAGCAACACCGCCGTGAGCACGCCGCCCACGAAGTGGCCGGACGTTCCGCCCGCCACGGGGAAGTTGAGCATTTGCGCGGCGAAGACAAAGGCGGCCGCCAAGCCCAACAGGGGAATCTTGCGCCGGGGCAACTGCCGCCGCACCTGACGCAGCGCGATTGCCAGCCCGCCCGCCGCCAGGCCGGCGGTCGCCATGGCTGTTTTCGCATCCAAGAATCCATCAGGAATGTGCATGAACTGGTTCTACCTCTTGGGCTGCACTGTCAATGTTTCCTCGAAAATGGTCCTCCGGTCAAGGTCGCGCCACGCTTGCTGCGAGATTCGCCGTACCGCCGCAAAATAAGCGGGTGTCAGGTTGCCGTATTGCCGGATGGCCGCGCTGATTTCGGCTTCGATTTTCCGGATGACGCTGTCCTTGACCTGCATGCGCAGGCGTCGTCCACCCGCGGTGAACACAGCGGCGGCGAGCGGCGTCTTCGTGTCTGGCACGGTAATGGTGCCCCGACCGAGACTGGCGCCTGTGGAAACTTGTAGGCCGTCGTTGAAACAACTGATTGGCGGATTCTGCCCGGCAAGACTCTCGACGTGCAATTGATCGACATCTACTCCCAACAATTCACGGGCACGCAGCCCCATCTTCGCGCCGAGAATCGAGTACAAACCGAGGTGACGGTGCAATTCGTTCGTCAGCACGACGATTTTCCATTCTTCTTCGCCATGACGGGTGATGATTTCGCCCACGAACGGCGCAACGTCGTCTTGGAACTGGTTGGGGTCGGACGGAATCGCGCGCAAGGTTACCAGCGGGCGTTCGTCAGCGTGGCCGGGGTTCCCCTGCACCATCTGTCGGTAGAATGAGGCGGCCCGGTCGCGATCGAAGTCCGCGACGCGCCGGACATTGCCGGTCGGTTCGGTGAGCCGGCCGATGCTCGGCGCGAGCAGTAGCAGGGCGACAGTGTCATCCCACGCGCGCACATGAGGGTCGTGCAGATGTTCGCGAACCCGGGCCTCCCGGTGCAGACGCTCCATGAGCCGGGCAGCGGGTGCGTTTCCGTCGGCCAACTGCGCCAGGAAATTGTCATCCAGTTTCAATAGTCGGGCGTCGGGCAGCGCGGCGGCAACGATGGGCACTCCGCTGGCGAATACGGCTTTGGCGGCCGCTGGATCACGCGCCACATTCCAGCCGGCGAACGCATCACCAGGCGGTGCGCCAGAGAACCAAACCATCGCCAGACGCGACCTGATGGCGGGCGCATCGTGCAGGGCCTCGGCCAAGTTGGTGAGCGGTCCCAAGCAGACATATGTCACCGGTCCTTTCGACTGCGCAAGCGTGTTTTCGATGAGCGTCACGGCGGAGGGCAGGGGATTGGTAGGTGCGGGTGGTAGGTTGGCCCAGCCCAGAGATTCCGCGCGTTCCCGCCACGGCGGCGGAGGCGCGGTGAGCGCGCGGCCCACTCCGACCGGCACGCTGTCGTCGTTCAGGAACTGCAGGATGCGGCGGACGTTACGTCCACCCACGGTCGGTGACACGCTGCCATCGGAGGTGACCACTGCTTTCAACGCAATCTGGGGCGACGTCGCCAGCAGGGTCAACGCCCGCGCGTCATCGAGTGCCACGTCCGTGTCCACAATGACCGGAGTGATCTCTTCGTGGGCTCGGACGGGCAACCCGCCGCCGAGGGTCCCGATCAGGAAGAGGGTGGCGAGCCAGCGCCCAGTCATGGGGACCGGGCATGGGTGCTGAGCCCGACGATCGCCCGGTCCGTTGACGTTGGCCGCGTCCTGTTGACGGCGGTTGTTATGGTGGTTTGGCATTCGTGATGAGAGGCGTGAGATTCGGTTCAGGGACTGGTGAATTGGGTTCCGGTCTGGTCGGCGTATCGGACGATGACCCCGCTGTCGCCGGTGCCCCGATACCAACTGTCACTACTCAAAGGGGCATAGGTGCTCAGGCTTTTGGCGCTGTCGGGCCGCGGTCCCAGGCTCCACACCGCCCACCGCACCGGGCAGTCTTTCGGGCTGGTGAAGTACTTACCGTCTCCGGACATGTCCGGTGCGTTCGTTGGCGCCCACAGGGCGTAGTTGCCGCCCGGAGCGCCGTTGAGAAGTTGCGGGCCGGGCGCGGCGTACTTGTAGGTGTGTTGGCGGTTGAAGACGTCTTCGACGTCGGCTTCGAGTCCGCCTTGGTTGCCGTGAGGGAGGTAGTGGTCCCGGGCCAATTCGACCGGCAGTTCGCACCAGTGTGCGGCGAGATCGCTGTTGCAGTTCACCCGCACGGGCGGCAGCTTATTGTCGTGGTCCGTAGAGTACATGTCGAGTGCCAGGCCGATCCCGCGCAGTTCGCCGTGTACCCGTGCGACTTTGGCCCTCTCCCTGGCGCGGCCCAGCGCCGGCAGGAGCAGCCCGGCCAGTATGCCGGTGATGGCGATGACCACCAGCAGTTCCACCAGAGTAAAGGCAGTGAACCGGTCCGGCGGGGGAGGCGGGCCCGATGTGATTTCGGATTTCGCTCGTGAGCGCATCCGCATCCCCGTTATTGCACCCGCTTCAGCCGGAAGAACTGCTGCGGTGTGGCCGGTGGCCAATTGATGGTGTTCTGTCCATTGAGGACCGATGGCGCATTGGTCACCGCGGTCCAGTTCGTGTTGGACAGGGAATCGGTGCGTTGCAGTTGCCAGTTGCCCAGCGAACTCGGCCAAGAAAGCACAATCGACCCGGCTTGGAAGGCAATGTGCACGGCCGCCGCATCCGAGGGTTCGATTTCTTGGACGAACAGCTCGTAGCCGAACGTGCCATCTATGCCCGAACCGGATTCCTGTTCGAACACGCCGGTCGCGTCAAACCGATTGGTCGGGGCCGGACCGAGGTCGTAGAGCGGATGAATCAGTGGGAATTGCCGGCCCTCGCCGTCGGTCGCCGTGCAATAACGTGAGCTCCAGTCAGAATTGGTGGTCCAACCATTGGTCGTTACGAGTGTCAGACCGTTGATGCGGACGCGCATGCCCTGCCAATGCTCGCCGCCCGTCGCTCGCGTCGGATCGAAGATGTCGTAATGCGCTGCGGTGCCATCGTTGGTCCGCATCACCGAAGCCAGCGAAATGACTTCCGGCGCGGGCAACCCGTAGTTCGAAGACACCAGCGAGATGGTGAAATCGTAGACGGGATCGATGCTGTGCTCTTCGTTGATATTCTGCATCCCGCCATAGAACAACGACCCGTTGGCCGTGACGGTCACCAAATCCCCCTTGTGAAAGGCCTGGCGGGTGACCGGATCGTGACTGACGCGCCAGACTTCGCCGGTCCAGGCATCGGGGGTGTAGCTGTCGCTGCCGTCATGCGGTTCCCATGGCAGATTGCCGTAATTCTGGCCCATCCAGCACTCGACGCCGCCGCGGTCGTCCGCTGAGATGGTTTGCACGAATACCTGCCATTGGCCACCCAGTTGATAGATCCCGGCGCCATTGTTCCAGGGAATGAAATTGGTGTTCGTATCCAGCATCTCATCCGGGTCCGTCAGCAGCACCCCGGTGATGCTGAACGGGAAGTCCCCGTTCCAGGTGCTAACGCCGTTGGCATCCACCGCCTCGAGGTTGGTGACGGTCTCAGCCGTCGCCGGGCCGGCCACCAAGGCCACGGCGGCCCAACAGGCCACGAGAGCCGGCAGGGTTCCCCACCGAGGAATGCGGCCAACGACGGGAGCCGGACCGCGAAAGAGTCGCGTAAAAAGGAGTGTTACGTTCATATAATTTCGTATTACTACGCGGCATCGTGTTACGCAAGTAAATAATCGTGTTCATGAAAGCGGTGCCGTTGCGCCGCCGGGGGCGCGCGAAACGCCCCGGGTGGCCTGGAGAATGTCTGCCGCGCGCTTCCGCCTGCCAGAACCTCAGCCGGGCAAATCCTTTCCCGTGGTGGTGATGGTGAGCTTGCCGTGTTTGACGCCCTTGGCGGCGATCAACTCGTCGGCAAGCTTCTTGATCTCGGCGGCCTTGCCGCGGACGGCGAGGATTTCGAGGCAGTTGTCGTGGTCGAGGTGCGCGTGGAGGGTAGAGATGATCTCGTCGCGGTGGTCGTGCTGCAAGTCGGTCAATAAATCCTGCAGGTGATGCCGGTGATGGTCGTAGACCAGGGTGATGCTGCCGGCGATCTCGCCGCGGCCGAGTTGCTGGCGATGTTCCACGAGATGGGCGCGGACCATGTCGGCGATGGCCAGCGAGCGATTGTCGTAGCCCTTCTCGCGGCACATCCGGTCGAGTTCGCGCAGGAGTTTCTTATCGAGCGACACGCTGAAGCGGGTGACGGTTTCCATGGTGTTACGGTTTTTGATAAAAGTAATACTCCACGGGAATGCGTCAACAACTTTTTTTGTTGGCCATATTTCTGGTTGCGTCGGCCGGGGTGCGGTGTTATTTCTTGCCCGAATCAACCCATGAGGAGACCACACGGATCATGCAGACTTTGTTGCGCGGTAAGGATTACCTCGAGACGCCGGATTGGACGAAGGAAGAACTGGAAACGATTTTGGACGTGGCGGGCGACCTGAAGCGGCGGTTCGCCCTCGGCGAGCCGCACCGGTTGCTTCAGGATAAGACGTTGTTCATGATGTTTTTTGAGGCGAGCACGCGGACCCGCAACTCGACCGAGGCGGCGATGACGCAACTCGGCGGGCACGCGCACGATCTGACCGTGGAGAAGATGCAGATCTCCCACGGCGAGACGCCCAAAGACACGGGCAAGGTCCTGTCGCGTTACGGCCACGGCATCGCCATCCGCAATTGCTTCTATGGCATCGGCAACAATTACCTGCGGGCCGTTGCCGAGCACGCCACGATTCCGGTGGTGAGCCTGCAGTGCGACGTGGATCATCCCCTCCAGGCCATTGCCGACCTGATGACGGTGCGCGAGAAATACGGCACGAACCTGCGCGGGATGCGCTGGCTGGTATCGTGGACCTACGCACCGGCGTATGCGCGTCCGCTGAGCGTGCCGCAGGGGCTGATCTGGCTGTTGCCGCGGTTCGGCATCGACGTCACGCTGGCCCACCCGAAGGAATTCGGTTTGATGCCGCGCGCGCTGGAAACCGCCAAGAGGTTCGCCAAGGAGAACAAGACGAAGTTCGACGTCGTCCACAACATGGATCAGGGATTCAAGGACGCGATCGTATGCTACCCGAAGTCGTGGGGCTGTCACCAATATCTCGCCGACCAGGGCGTGCCCGAAGACAGGCGCAAGGAAGAGGGCATGAAGATCCTCAGCAAGTACCAGAACTGGGTTTGCACGGAGAAGCGGATGAAGCTGGCCAAGAAGGAGGCCAGCTACATGCATCCGCTGCCGGCGGACCGCGGTGCCGAGGTTGAGGACGCCGTCATCGACGGCCCGCAGTCCATCGTGTTCGACCAGGCCGAGAACCGCCTGCACACGGTAAAGTCGATCCTTGCGCTCACGATGGGTGGACGGCCGTAGCGGTTGACGGTTGGTTGGGGGAGGCGTCCCGCGGCCGCGCGTCGGCCGCCCTGGCGATCGGGCTGCAGTTAGAGCAACGAGCGAACAAAAGGCTCGTCGCCTTCAGCGACGAGAAGATACGTCTTATTGCTCTCGCTCCAACTCGCCGTGCAGAAGATATCCTGTGTCGCAATCTTCGGCGTGGACTGCGCCGGCGCGTCGGACAACGCCGAGCGCGCCACGACAAACAGCCAGACCTTGTGGTCGTTGGCCGCCGTCAGACACAACATGGACACCTTGTGCTCGTTCCATTTTGTGAGACAACCGCCCCGGACGGCCAGTTCGGTCAGACCGGGCGGGACGGTGTAATCGGACGGCCAACCGTTGCTGGCGAACACCTGGCGCAATTCATCGAGGCTAAACGACTTGATGTCGAGCTTGTAGCCGGCGTCGGCGTAATACACCATGTCGTCGCGGAACGCGGCGAACGTGGCTCGGGGATTTGGCACATGGCCGCGCTGGCCGTGATGAAACAGGACCGAATGGAGTAGCAGGACGACGACGACCGCGGCGGCGGTGCCCAGTGCCAGCCGGCTGCGCCACCAGGGAATGGGGGCGTCGACGGGGCGCTCGCCGAGGATCTGATCGGGCAAATCGGCCGGCACGCGGATGTCTTTCAGCTTGGCGCGGAGCGCGGTGTACTCGGCGCAGTGTTCGTCCAGCCACCGTTGCAGATCCGGGTCGTGCTCGACTTGTGCCAACGCTTCGGCAAACTGCGGGTCGGCATCGTCCACGCCCGGGCGGTAGAGCCAGAGAACCCGTTTGGCCTGTTGACTATCCACCGGATCCCCTCCGTGATTGGAACTGTCCGTCCGATCCAAAATCATTCAAGACCTTTCGGAGTTCTGCCCGGCCGCGCGCGATTCGCGACTGGACCGTGCCGATGGGCACTTCGAGGATTTCGGCGATCTCCTTGTACGAATAGTCTTCCAGGTAGAACAACGCCAGGGGCGCTTGGTAGATTTCTTCCACGCGGGCGAGTGCCTGCAACACCGTGCTTCCGTCCAGTTGATTGGCGATGGTAGAGGACACGGTCGGCATATCATCGCCCGCCCGTGCCAGGTCGACGTGGGGAAAGCGCGTTTGCCGGCGTTTCGACTTGAGGAACTCATGGTGTAATGTGCTGAACAACCACGTCTTCACTTTCGACGCATCGCGCAGTTGATGTCCCTTCGTGGCCCACACATAAAACGTCTGTTGCGTCAGATCTCGCGCCTCGGCCTCCTTCCGAGTCAGGCTGAACGCAAACTGGTACAGCCCGCGATAGTGCCGCTGCACCAGTTCTTCAAAATCCGGGTTTGTTGGATTTTCCCGTCTCTTGTTCATGTAGGAGTCAGCCGCTTCCGTTCTTGTTCCCGACCCCTCATCAAATTGCGCCAACTCAGCAATCAAGGCAACTCCAAAACCTCCCGGCGCGATTTGGGAACAAAATCGGCCGACGGGCATCTCACCATGAGAAAGTCCATTTCCCAATTCCGACCGGCGAAGGAAGCCGGCAGACGGACCGACGCGCGGGAGGTGCGGGTCGCGCCGCGGCTTCCACGGGGGATCGAATCGAGCCGACGCAAAGGGAGCAGGGTTGCGCGGAAGCGGAGGGCCGAGTCAGCGATTGACCCGGCCTTCTGGCTTTTTTTGTGTGACCGGGGCGGGATCCTCCGAACCTTGCCATTCGGGCAGCCACAACCGGTGGGCCGTTATCCCTGCCAACGGGCCGGCCGCATACATCCCGTGGCCATCGGCGATCTTGCGCCGATGCACCCCGTTGGTGGCGCGAATGTTTTGGACAACCTGCGCCGTCTTGTTAGACTCGCTCATCTATGAAAACTGCAGTCATTGCCATTGGCGGCAACTCCCTGATCAAAGACGAAAAACACATGAGCGTGGCGGACCAGTACGCGGCAGTGGTCGAAACGGCACGCCATATTACTGACCTGATCGAACGCGGCTATTGCGTCGTCATCACGCACGGCAACGGCCCTCAAGTGGGGTTCATCCTGCTGCGCAGTGAGTATTCGCGGGGCATCTTGCACGAAGTCCCGCTCGATTCCATCGGCGCCGACACCCAGGGCGCCATCGGCTACCAAATCCAGCAGGCGCTCGAGAACGAGTTCCGGAGACGGTGGCTCAAGAAATCGGTCGCCACCGTCGTGACGCAGACGCTGGTAGATCGCAACGACCCGGCGTTTCAGAAGCCAACCAAACCGATCGGCCAGTTCTACAAGAAGGAGCAGGCGGAGGACCGCATGCGGGTCGAGAAATGGACGATGGTCGAGGACGCGGGCCGGGGTTGGCGCCGCGTCGTGCCGTCGCCCAAACCGGTGCGCATCATCGAAGCGGACGTCGTCCGCCATCTCGTCGAGGACGGCTACATCGTCATCGCGGCCGGCGGCGGCGGCATCCCGGTGATCGCCGAAGAGAACGGCAACCTGACCGGCACCGCGGCGGTGATCGACAAGGACCTGGCCTCGGCGGTTCTGGCCAAGGAAATTGCCGCCGACGTGCTGGTGATCTCCACTGCCGTTGAGAAGGTCTGCCTGAATTTCGGCAAGCCCGACCAGAAGGATCTCGACCGGATGACGGTGGCGGAGGCGAAGCAGTACATGAAGGAGGGACACTTCAAGCCCGGCTCGATGCTGCCGAAAATCCAGGCGTGCATCCAGTTTCTCGAAGAAGGCGGCCATGAAGCCCTCGTTACCTCTCCCGAAGCACTGCCCGCTGCACTCGAAGGCAAGACCGGCACGCGTATCGTGCGATGATTTAAGAAGATTGCATTTCCGCCGACGGTTCGTTAGCGTGGAACCGCGGCGGGGGTGGATAGAATGAAAGGAGACTCGCCATGAAAAACCCTTCCCTCAGTAGCTTGCGCCTCCGATTGGCTGTGGTCGTGCTACTGGCTGTCGTTCCTTCCCTCGGACTGATCTATTTCAATGCCCGGGCGCAGCGGGCTGCGGCCATCGCCACCGCCCGTGACGACGTGGACCGGCTCGCGCGTCTGGCGGCGGCCCACAACACACGTGTCATCGAAGGTGCCCGTCAAATGTTGGTGACACTGGCGCAGTTGCCCGCGATCCGGGGCGGCAGTGCGGCGGACTGCCGTGCGGCGTTGAAGGATCTTTTGGGAGAATACTCGCTTTACTCCAACCTCGGCGTTGCGTCACCCGATGGCAAGGTGCTCTGCACCGCCGTGGGCATGAAGGGACTCCCATCGGTCGCTAGCGGCCCGTGGTTTCAACAAACGATCGCGACCCACGAGTTCGCCGTGGGAGAGTATCAGATGAATGCTTTTGGCGGTTACCCCATCGTCGACTCCAACAACCAGGTGTCGCGCGTCGTGTTCGCTTCGCTCGACTTCGATTATCTGACCCGGCAATTGGCATACAACCTGTCGCCCGAGGGGGCCACGCTGGCCGTGGTGAACCCCGATGGCGTGATCCTGGGCGTGGCAGGCGACCGCGGCCAGAGTCGCGTCGGAGGCACGGTTCCAGAGGCGGCCCAGATCCGAGAGGTTTCAGCCTACCGAGGACGCGGAGAGGCTCAATGGTTTGATCCTGCCGGCATCGAGCGAATCAGCGCGTACTATCCGATCGGCGGCAAGCGGGCGGGCGTCGGCCTGTACACGACGGTCAGCTTGCCCACGTCCCTCGCGTTGGGAAACGCGAACGCCCAGCTAAAGAAAAACCTGATCGGATTGGCGGTGGTCGCTTTGCTGGCCCTGGCGGCGGCGTGGTACGGCGGCGAAGCCATCGTGTTGCGTCGCGCGAACGACGACCTCGAACACCGGGTCCAGGATCGTACCCGGGAACTGGCGCACGAACAATTCCTGTTGCGGTCGCTGTTGGATAACATTCCGGACAGCATCTACTTCAAAGATCGGGAGGGACGTTTCCTGCGTTCGAGCCGGGCGCAGGCGAAACGGTTTGGCCTCAGCGATCCCGCACAGGTCATCGGCAAGACGGATTTCGATTTCTTCAAGAAACAGCACGCCGAAGAGGCGTTCCGGGACGAGCAACAAATCGTGCAGACCGGCCAGCCGCTGATCAGCATCGAGGAAAACTCTGCGTTGGCTGACGGTACGGAACGCTGGGTCTCCACCTCGAAGATGCCGTTGCGCGATCAGAGCGGCAGCGTTGTCGGCACGTTCGGTATCTCCCGTGAAATCACCGAGCGCAAGCGGGCCGAGCAAGCCCTGGCCAAGGAACGCAGCGTGTTGCGCACGCTGGTTGACAGTCTCCCCGACCTGGTGTTCGTCAAGGACGTCAAGGGCCGGTACGTGTTCAACAACGCCGCCCATCGCGCGTTCCTGCAGATCAGCAGCTTCGACGACCTCGCCGGCAAGACGGTGTTCGACTTGTATCCGAAAGATCTGGCGGAGCGTCTGCAGGTGGACGACGACGAGATCATTACTGCCGGAATGCCGGTTCTCCACCGCGAAGGCGAGTTGACCGACCGCAAAGGGCACAAGGTGCGGGCGGTGACCAGCAAGATCCCGTATCGTGACGAGGAACATCGGGTCGTCGGTTTGGTCTGCATCTCGCACATTCTCGACGGACCGCAGTAGGCGTTCACCGCGATCCGGTCGGACGGCCCGGCGTTGCCCAGGTTCAAGGTTCGCGGCCAACGCCCGGCGCGGCGGCACTGTTTCGCTGCGGCGCCAGCGCGCCGGTGATTCCCGCGGGTGGTTCTGGTGGGCTGGAGGTCCCACCAGTGCTTAGGGAAGCGCACGGGAAGACCGGCCACGCTGTTGCCGCACAAACCCGCTCCGCGCCTTGATTGGCTCCAATTCCGGAACGTGGAACGGCAAGTGGATCAATTCAAACTCGGCTTGGAGCCAGTCGTCCAGGTCACGTCCTGGTTGACCGCCGCGTTCCAGGTAGATTTCGTAGGCGCGGGCTCGTACCTCATCTTCGCGCGGGCCATGGATTCTCATGGTTGACCTCGTCGTGTTGACAACGCCATCTGCGACCCAACCACCGGGTAACGTCCATCAGGACCGGGCCAAAATCAAACCCGTCGACTGCCTCAACCCCGCACGGCTCAAAGTCGCCCGCCTCGGTCAACCGCGGGGCGCGGATGCTGTGAGCCACTTGCAAATGCGTTGGAAGAGATTAGACTTTGGGCCATCAGGAAGGAGGAGTGGCTATGAAACATCGCAGGTTCATAGTTGGTTGGAAGGTTCGGCAGATTGTTCTCACGGTTCTCGGTATCGTCGCCCTGACGCACGCGCGTGTGGTGGTGGCCGCTGACAAACTCCCGTTTCACGCCAAAGGCATGTACGTCGAAGGCTGCAGCTGCAGCGCTCCCTGTACGTGCCAGTTGACGGGAATCGAGCCGATGTGCCAGGGCGTCAACGCGATTGTGCTGACGGGTGGCCAGTACAAAGGCGTGGAGCTGGCCGGCGCGAAGATCGCCTTTGCAACCGCCGCGGGCAAATGGGTGCGCCTGTACGTCGATGCCCGGGACCCGAAGCAGCACGACGCCGCGGTGGCATTTGCCCGCGCTTACGCGAAAGACTTCGGCAAGATCGAGGACGTCGAGGACGCCAAGGTTGAGGTTGCGGGCAAAGACGGCCGATACACGCTCACGGTGAATGACGGCGCGATCATGAGTCTCACCACCGAGCCGGTGCTGGGCGGTGACGGCAAGACCCCGCTGGTGTACTCCAACATCCACGACACGCTGCATCCGACCATCAAACAGGGCAAGACCGTCGGCGGCAGCTACAACGATGGTGGCCACGCGTTCCAGTTGAAGGACAGCAACGCGTACTTCCAGGACGCCTTCAACACCAAGGGCAATCTGTAAACGGTCCGGTGTCCGGACGAGCAAGGCGCGGCGCTTTCACGAGCGCCGCGCTTGTCTCAGGCAGCCGCGACGGAAGGCCGGCGGAAACCGGGCCGCCGGGTCGCTCCGACAAAGCCTTGACAGGGGGGCGGACTCGCCGTTATCTCGTAGCTCCATTTTCCCGAAGGGAGTTCGTCATGACTGACAAAGCACCATGGATCACGTATCGGCCCCAGTTGCGGGTGTTGGATTGCACCATCCGCGACGGCGGTCTGATCAATGACTCGCAGTTTACCGATGATCAGGTGAAGGCCGTGTATGAGGCTTGCGTCGCCGCCGGGCTCGATTACATGGAAATCGGCTACAAAAACTCGCCCCAGCAGTTTCCGGGGGACAAGTACGGGCCGTCGCGGCATTGCGAAGAGGAATATCTACGGCGGATTGTGGGGGACCACAAGAAGCAGGCGCCGGGATTGAAGCTGGCGGCCATGGCCGATGCCGGCGGGAAGAGCGACTGGAAACACCAGATCGTTGCGGCCAAGGACAGCGTGCTTTCGATGATTCGGGTGGCTTGTTACGCCACCCAGATTTCCGAGGCGGTGGAGATGATCCATCACTGCCACGAACTGGGGTACGAGACAACGCTGAATCTCATGGCGGTCTCGGTCGTGCAGGACGCGGAAATCGACACCGTCCTGCAACTGGCCGTCAAGACGCCGATCAGCGCCATGGTGGTTGTGGACAGCTTCGGTAATCTCTACCGCGAGCAGATCGACCATCTCGTCCGCAAGTACGCCAAGGCCGTCGAAGGCAAGGGCAAGGAGGTCGGCATCCACGCGCACAACAACCTGCAACTGGCGTTTGCCAACACCATCGAGGCGATCATCCTCGGCTGCAACCGGGTCGATGCCACGATGATGGGGCTGGGACGCGGTGCGGGGAATTGTCCGATGGAACTGTTGCTCGGGTTCCTGCGTAATCCCAAGTTCAAACTCCGTCCCGTGTTGGAGGTCATCCAGCACACCATCCTGCCGATGAAGAAACAGTTCGACTGGGGGCCGTCGATTCCGTACCACATCACCGGCCAGATGAACATGCATCCCCGAACGGCGATGAGCTTCCGCGCCGGGCCGACGCCGGACGATTATGTGGCGTTCTACGACCGCGTCATGACCGACGTGTGAGAAGCGATCTCACGCGCGATCTGGCCCGCCATCGCGTGTGCATTCTTGAACGCGAGCCGCACGTCGATCGGGAAAATGTGGCTCAATCCGCGCGCGATCGGGTCAATTTGCGGCGCGGAGGAATGGATGCTGCCTCCCGCACCGCCGTTATGAATCCGCTGAAAGTGGCCGTTCGGCATGCCAGCGCGAGCGCCAAGGAAAAGACTTTGCAGGCGTTTACCTTGGTGGAGATCATGATCCTGGTGGCGATTATCGGCCTGCTCGCATGAGGTTCCGGAGCCCAAAAAAAATCTGGTAAAGAAACGGTGTGCCGGGTAGGTTATGCCCCGACTTTTACCCAGTCGAGCTGAGAACGGACAGGTAATGGCTGCGACGGTTCAGGAATATTATTATCCGAAAGATCTTCGTGACGCGCTGAAGAAGCTCGGACGGAACGATGAGCAGGTCCCCGTGCCGGTGACGGGCGCGTTCCATCTGATCTCCAGCAAACTGCGCGCGGCGACGTGCCTGGTGGATATCTCAGCGGTCGAACTCGATTATGTGAGAGTCGACGGCAAGAAACTCGCCATTGGCGGGACGGCGACGTTCCAACAGATCGTGGCCTCGAAGGAGTTGAACGAGGTGCTGAACGGCTTGGTGCCCAAGGCGGCGCGGGCGTACTCGACGCGGATCCAGCGCAACGCGACGACGTTGCAGGACGTGGTGTTCGGCTACGCGACGTATTTCGATTTGCTGACGGCGTTGGTGGCGTTGGACACGCAGGTGACGGTGCGCGGCAAGCAGAAACGGGTGGTGCCGTTGGCGCAGTTCTTTTCGCGGGAGAATCGCGCCGTGTTGAGCAATCAGGAGATCGCGGTGGAGTTTTCGGCGAAAGTGCTCGGCGGAGAGGTGGGCGCCAGCCTGCAACGTTTGGCATTGACCGATGGCGACGCCGTGGCGATATTACACGTGGTCGCAGTCCTCAAGATGGCTGGCAAGAAATGCGTCGACGCGCGTCTCGCGGTGGGCGGCGGACTGCCCACTCCGATACGCTTGTCGACGCTGGAACAGGAGCTGACCGGCAAACCACTTGATGTGGCACTGGTGGAATCGGTGTGCGCGAAGGTGGCCGATCTGATTCAGCCCGTCTCGGACGGACGCGGCAGCGCGCAGTACCGGAAATTGATCAGTGGCGTGCTGGCGCGCCGGGCGTTGGCCGAAGCGTACCGCAACGCGAAGGGCAAGGAGCTCTAAATCCGAAGCACGAATATCGAAACTCGAAGGAAGCACGAATGACAGAAACGGCAAATTTGAAACACGACCTTGGGACTGAGTGTTTTGAAGATTCGCATTTCGGATTTGTTTCGTATTTCGCATTTCGCATTTCGGATTTTCCCGAAGGGAGCCGTCCATGAATTTGCACGTCACGGTCAACGAGGAACCGAAGGACTTCATCTGTCAGCCGACGGATACACTGCTGGACATCCTCCGGCGCGAAGGCTACTCGGGCGTCAAGGTGGGCTGCTCGAATGGCGATTGCGGTATCTGCGCCGTGTTGCTGAACGGGCGCACGGTCAACTCCTGCGTCGTCCTGGCCGCCCATTGCCAGGGCAAGAAGATCGTGACCATCGAAGGCGTCGGCAACAAGGACGGCACGATGCACCCGCTGCAAAAGGCGTTCCTCGACGAAGGCGGCGCCCAATGCGGTTTCTGCACGCCCGGCCTGATCCTGTCGGCGAAAGAATTGATCGACGAGAACCCCAGCCCGACCGAGGCCGACGTCAAGGAAGCGCTCTCGGGCGTGATCTGCCGCTGCACGGGATATGTAAAGCCAATTGCTGCGGTTTTAAGGGCCGCAGCGGAACTTCGGTCCAATGCGGCGAAAGCATGAGTGGGCTAATCCGCACCGAGCGGAGTTTATCCCGCTCGGAGCGGGATCAAAACCAATCGCTGCCGTGCTCAAGAGTTTACCACGTTCCACGTGGCCGCCAAAGACCTCCGCCAAGCCAAAGGAAACGCTCCGGCGTGAAGTTGCCGGTCGGGCGCGTTGTCAAGCTGCCGATCCCTCATCACCGCGTTGCTGTCTCGGCACTTGACTTGTTACCGGCAGAGGCGTGAAATGCGCGTATGGCGCGCTCCGGACGTGAAGCTGATTGGATCAAGATTCTCAAGCAGATTCAGACGCCGCTGGGGTTCTACGTCTTGGCTCTTCTCATCGTCGAAGCAACCCTCGGCATCGTACTGACAGCAGCGGGTTTCGACCAAGCTTACAAGTGGCAAGGTTTCTTGTTCATCATTGGTGTCTTTGCGGCGGTCGTGCTGATCGTCACCGGCTTCACGATCTTCAGTCCCAAGAACCTGCTGTACGGCAAAGAGGAGCATTCCGCGCCGCAGACCGAGCCATCGGCCTTGAAAGACCAGATCGAAGACATTATCCATCAACGGGTCAAATCAGAGTGCTTGAAACCCGAGTAATAGAGGTTAAACTATAGCTATGAGTTGGAAGGAAGTAGTAAAAGACCCCGACGAGATCAAGGTGTTCATGGCCTTGGACGGTCCAGCGTACACATGGCGAACCGTCGGCGGCATTGCGCGTCAGACCGGCCTCTCCGAACAACGTGTGCTGCAGATTCTCGCAAAGTACAACATGCAACTGACGCGCCTCTCCGAAACCCCCTCCGCATCTGGAAACGCCCTTGTCGGTCTGCTTGAGAAGGTGGGCGCTTAGTCGCCTTCAGTTTTCAGGAGTCGCTTGTCTCTCCGCCGCAGCTTCGTGATCCGCGGCCTCGCGTGCCAGCACATGAATCGTCTTGTTCACATAGATGCCATCAATCTCAAGACGGCCGGTGTGAATCGCGGTCTTGTGCAACTTGAGATAATTCTCTCGGCCTAACAGTTCCAAATAACCTTGGAGAAGATCGGCATCGGTAATCACATCGCGTGGGATAGCTTTCACGCTGCTGGCTGTGTTCTCTGTGTCTCGCAGATAAAGCACCAGCCAGCGAAACTCCTTGTGTCGTAGTGCGTCTAAGCAGTTCATGTCGGCACTCCGAAACTACGGCAACTGCGGCAACTCCTTTACGGCCCGGCGGAGGATGGCGAGTTGGTAGCTCATTTGCGCCGGCGCAGTTCTGCTCTTGCCTGCTCGAAAGGAATGGACTTGCTGCGGGAGGCTTTGGCGGCATCGTAAGCGCGGATGGCTTCAAGCTCTTCCAAATCGGCCAGCAGCTTGCGGTATTCGGCAACGGGCAGCAGCACGCCGACTTTTTTGCCCTTGCCAGACACGACATATTGTTCGCGCGGCTTGATCACGGTGAAAAGGATACCATCGGTTCGCTGCGCTGCCAAAGCGAAAAACTGCTCGCCGACAAGCGGGTGGGAGAGGTAGGGTTACCGGCTGCGAGGAGCTTTGCATGCTGCGGAGTTCGCTCCGGCAGGGCCTTTTGGCGACCGCCTTAAAGATTTCATCAGATGAATCCAGAAGACGAAATATCATCGGCATTTCGCAAAGGAGGGGGGCGGCTAGTCCTGAAAAACGTAGTAGTTCGCGCCTCCGGTACGAGACATAAGGGTGATGGAATACTCACCATAGCGTCGCCGAGATTTCTTCTCGACATCACAATTTCGGAGTTCGGTCCGTTCGATTCAGATGACCGACCGAGAATCATTCATCGAAAGGATTTTTGGGACGTTCGGGGCACTGCCGAAGACATAGTGGCGTTTCGCTGTCCCAAAGTGCCTCCAGCGCACATTTCGAAGGGAAGTCCCCCGGGAACTCGCTTGTCGGGGAAAGTCGATTGCTTCGACGTAATTCACCAGCTAGTTCCCGACGAGTTTCGCGGAAAATGGATGCGTGTGCATGGTGTCTTACCAAACTACGAACTCACTTTCGCTGACGAGTTAACAACCACCTCGAGGGAGAATGCGTTTTGGGGTAAGGTGACTTCTTCAAAGGTCGATTTCTTTCGATCCGAGACGAAGTATTTCAAGTTCGGTTTTCAACAATGCGATTCGGATACGCAAGTTTTCTTTGAGTCGAAATCTGATTGGCGCAAATGTTCTCCATTTGACGTGATGAGGCAGTGGCGGTCACTGCTTAAAGCTCTGTCCTTCGTCACTGGGATCGAGGCGCGTCCTTTTATTGAAGTTTTCAGTCCAGGGGACAAGTGGCTTGAGCGGTACCGGCCTATTCGGCCGAATCCCACAACAAACTATACGCCCTTTGGAACGCTCTCATTCGTGAACAAGCATGAGACGAGCGCAATCGCGTTGATGGCCGAATTCCTCTGCGACTCGCCGATTGCTGATAAAATCTCGTCGACCACGAATCTGACACGGGCTGTTGGAGGCAAAAGTCTTCGTCTTGCAACATTAGTTCACGCCGTCCTATTTGAAGGCTTAGTAGATGTTTTATACGAACAAATCGCCCCTCCACCACGGAGCGAGGAGGAACGAAAGGCGGATGAAGCCTTCGAGAGAGTGAGAACAGCGGAGCAGAACGAGATAACCAACAAAATGAAGACGGCAGAAGAACCGGAAGCAACGGCATACAGGCGGCTCTTGGGTTTACTCACAACTGCCAAAGCTCTCCGGACAAAGGAGAAGTTTGAAAGGCTCGCCGCACACTACAAATTGAGGGGTCTTGAAGAATGCTTAGACGCTTGGGGGAAGGCACGCAACCCTGTTGCTCACGGTGCACTTTGGTCTGTTGATTCGCCGGAAGTGATCGAGGGAGACTGGCGTAATGGAAGCTTAATCGCCTCAGCTATTAACGTGCTCATTTTGAAATCGATTGGCTACACCGGCCGTTGCACGAAATGGAATCCCCTGCCGGAGACGATAAGCATCTAAAACTGTGCCGTAACTGGCAGCCCGCGCGATGGGGAGACCCCAAGAAATCTCTCGTCAAGAAATGGCCTCGCGATGTAGGCTTGTAGTCAGCAAGGGATGGCTGGCGATGAAAGAAACAGCAACACTGCCGTTCAAGAGAACATCCGTTGGGACGAGTCCGTGGCGAGTGGATGGCATTGGGCTGATGACGGGCCGCGTCAAACCCATCGCCGCCGTCCTCAAAGCCGCCTATGGAACTAGAGAGACCCGCAATGCAAAGCGGACCGGAGCGTCGAGAGAAAGAAGTCTCCAAGTAGAGTCGCTCCTATAGGTGAGACTTTGGGGTCAAATGGCAGGAGCATAATCATGAAAGAAACGACCGCGCTTCCGTTTAAGAAAACATCCGTCGGGACGAGTCCGTGGCGGGTGGATGGTATCGGGCTGGTGACCGGCTCGGCAAAGTTCACCGACGACATTTTTCTGAAGGGGATGTTGTACGCGAAGATTCTGGGGAGTCCCCACGCTCATGCCCGGATCGTCGATATCGACACGACCGAGGCGGAGAAACTACCCGGGGTCGTATTGGTACTCACTCACAAGAACGTGCCGCGTGTGGCGCATACGACGGCTGGGCAGGGCTATCCGGAGCCATCGCCGTATGACGCGTTCATGTTCGACACGAAAGTGCGGTTCGTAGGCGACCGCGTGGCCTGCGTGGCGGCGGAAACGGTGTCGATTGCCGAGCAGGCGCTCAAACTGATCCAGGTGAAGTACGACGTGCTGCCGGCGGTGTTCGACGTGCGCGAGGCGATGAAGGACGGCGCGCCGATCATTCACGACGAGCCCGACGCCGATGGGATTCACGACCGCAAACACAACATTGCGGCCCATTACGACGTCGAGATCGGCAATCTTGCCCAGGGCTTGAAGGAAGCGGACTTCGTCGTGGAAGAGGAATTCGAGACCCAGTACGCGCAGCATTGCGCCCTCGAACCGCACGTGTGCATCGGGTATCTGGACGACAATCATCGGATCGTGTTGCGGACGGCGACGCAGGTGCCGTGGCACGCGCGCCGCATCGTCGCGCAATGCCTGCAGATCCCCGTCAACCAGATCCGCGTCATCAAACCGCGCATCGGCGGCGGGTTCGGCTCGAAACAGGAGATCATTCTCGAAGATTTGTGCGCCCTGATCACCCAGCGGACGCGACGGCCGGTGAAGATCGAGTACACGCGCCGCGAGGAATTCATCGCCAGCCGCACCCGCGATCCGTCGATCATCAAGATGGCCATCGGCGTGAAGCAGGGCGGCACGTTCACGGCGATGGACCAGCGCGTGACGAGTTGGACGGGCGGATACGGGACGCATTCGCTGACGTTGCTCACGAACGTCGGCAGCAAAACGCTACCGTTTTACCGGTGCAAGAACGTGCGGTTCTGGGGCGACTCGGTGTACACGAACCTGCCGATCACGGGCGCCTATCGCGGGTACGGCGCGACGCAGGGCGCGTTCGCCATCGAGCAGATGATGGACATCATTGCCGACAAGCTCAACATCGACCCGCTCGAACTTCGCAAGAAGAACCACATTCAAGAGGGCGAAACGAATCCGGTGTTCACCGCGCTCGGCGAAGGCAAGGAAGGCCACGAGAACCCGATTGCCAGTTGCGGCCTCGATGAATGCATCGAGCGTGGCGCCGAGGCCATCGGGTGGTACAAGAAACAACGCCGTTACGCCCAGCGCCTGCGCGAAGCCGCGCAGGCGACAAACGCCCGCATCAAGCGCGGCGTCGGCGTCGCTTGCCTCATGCAAGGCTCGGGCATCGCGGGCATCGACATGGCCAGCGCCCGCATCAAGATGAACGAAGACGGCTCGTTCAACCTGCTGATGGGTGCCACCGATCTTGGCACGGGCAGCGACACCGTGCTGGCGCAGATCGCCGCGCAAGTACTCGGCGTGACGGTCGACAAGATTCTCACGTATTCATCCGATACCGACATGACGCCGTTCGACAAGGGCGCCTACGCGTCGAGCACCACCTACGTCTCCGGTGGCGCCGCGAAGAAAGCCGCCGAAGCCTGCCGCGACGTGATTCTGCAGGTCGCTGCCGAGATGCTCAAGGAAGACGTCGCCGACCTCGTTTGCGAGAACGGGGCGGTCGTCAGCCGCAAGACGGGCAAGAAGGCGAGCTTTCAAAACATTATCAACCGCTCTCTCTACGGTCAGAACCAGGTCCAGATTCAGGGCGAAGCCTCGCATCTGTCGTACGTCTCGCCGCCGCCGTTCGCCGCCCACTTCGCCGAGGTCGAAGTGGACACCGAGACCGGCAAGGTGCGCGTGCTCGATTACGTCGCCGCGGCGGATTGCGGCGTGGCAGTCAATCCGAAGCTGGCTGAGGGCCAGATGGAAGGCGCGGTCTTGAACGGCATGTCGTACGCGCTGAGCGAGCAGATGGTGTTCGACGAACGCGGCCGGATGTTGAACCCGAGTTTCTTCGACTACAAGATTTTCACCACGGCCGACGCGCCGCCGATCCGGACGATTCTCGTCGAGACGTACGAGCCCACCGGGCCGTTCGGCGCCAAGAGCATTGCCGAGATCGGCATCAACGGGCCGCTTCCCGCGATTGCCAATGCCGTCTACGACGCCTGCGGCGTCCGCCTGAAGAAGGCGCCGTTTACGCCCGAGCGCGTCCTGACGGCCTTGCTGGCGCGGAAATAGCAGGGTAGATTGAACGGTCGCAAGCATGATGAAGTCAAATTGGGCAACGGAAGAAGGAGAGTAAACCAATGAAAAGATTGTTAGGGCTGGCGGTGGCCATAGCGGTATCGATTGGCGTGGCGTCGGTGTACGCCGATAGCGGGTGTTGCGCGGGCGGCAAGGCGAAGATGAGCGCGAAAGGCGCGGCCTGCTGCAGCGGGGCGTTCAGCAAGCTGAACCTGACCGACATGCAGAAGGCGAAGATTGCGGAACTCAAGGACGACTGTCTCAAAGCCACGTCGACGTCGGAACGGCGGGCGATGATGGACAAGGGCATGAAAGGCATCCTGACACCGGAACAGTTTGCGCAATGGAAGAGCATGTGTGACGCGGGCATGAAGAGCGGGACCTGTCCGGGCATGAAGAGCAGCGGATGCCCGTTCATGAAGAGCCACGAGAAGAGCTAGAAAGACAGTTTCACCCCGAAACCCCGACACATCCGTGTCGGGGTTTTCTGTTGGCGATTGGCCCACGGCGCGACTTGATGCCGGTGTTCCTACGAACGGGACCCCAGCAACGGATTTCCCCGCTCCTGGGTGTGTTGACGCTGCTTGATGCGCCTCGTTTCGCGCCGTCAGAGATTTCTCGACAAGTTCGGGGCGACAGAGTAGAACCCGGCCCTCGGATGGCAGAAGACACCCCCATCGTTGGACGGACCAGGCACGGCGCGCTTACGCTCGATCAACTGGCGGAACTGCAGCCCGGCCTCGGGCAGTTGATGCCGCTGGTGAGCGAACGCTACTGGACGTTGTACTATGCGGCCCAAGCCGGCAACTGGGCGCTGGCCGACTATGAGTTGCGCGGACTCAAAAGCCTCTGGCAGAAGATGAGCACGACGCGCCCGAAGTACAAGGGGATGCTGGAGAACTACGCCCAGAAGATCTTCGAGCCGCTGGCGCAACACATCGCGGCAAAACATTTCGCGGAATTCGAGAAGACGTACCGGGCCGGCATCACGCTGGCCAACAAGATGCACGGGGCGAGCAATCACGCGGAGATTGTCTGGAAACTTCCGCCCCAACCGCCGCCGCACCTTCAGTTGACCATGGACAACGAACAGTGAACAGAACCGAGGGCCGGCGGCCGAGCAGTGGTTAACAGGCGTTGAACGCTTTCCCCGTCACCGCGTCAAACGCTGGTGTGGTGGGATAAATAAACAAACAACCTAACGAAGGAGAGGTTCGAGTGATATGAGCAAGACACTGGTTCGTTGTGCCATGGCGGCATGTGTCGCAGCCGTGGCGCTGACAGTGGGACATTCCGCGCGAGCGGCGGATGAGAAACCAGCGGCAACGGCCATGGCCAAGTCCGAAGTTCTGGTCGGCAAGATTGAGTCCGTCGACACCACGGCCGGCACGATCACGATCAAGCACAAGAAGGAGACCAAGACCTTCACCGTGGCGTCCGACTGCAAGATTACCGGGGCGGGCAACAAGAAAGCGACGCTGGCGGACCTGAAGGCCGGCGATCATATCAAGGTGACGTACACCGAGGAAGGCGACAAGGCAGTAGCCCATCTCATCGGCCATGTTGATGTTGTGAAGAAGAAGAAGGCGGAAGACACAACGCAACCGAAGTAGACCCGCCTCAGGCGGGAAACGTCCGCGCAGCTTTGCTGTCGTAAGCGAGCAGGGAACTCCGCCAGGGGTTCCCTGCTTGTTTTCTCACGGCGTGTGGGACCACCGGAACAATTGGTGCCGTCGAAGGGAATCAAACCCACACGGTGTTGCCACCACTGGATTTTGTCTCGGAGGTGAAGAATTCTGCCCTGGCTGGACCGGGGATGGCGAGGAGATCCGACTGCCTTATTTCCCTTTTCCACCGTGAGACATCGACCTCAGCAGGCCCCCCACCATATAGGCGAGTGCTTCGTCGGTATTCTTGAACTTTCGCCCCAGCCTCATGTAACCCGTCGGCGGTTCAAACAGAGAAGGGTCGGGTTTCCCAATTCTGACATTGGTGAATTCGACTGTCGTTGCCTTGTTGCCAGCAGCAAACTCAGCACGGACGGGGAAGCGATTCAGGTCCGTCGCCTCCCACATGGTCCACTCGATCTTTTTGTTTCTTCCTTGAACGACCGCCTTACATTTTATGCAGGGATGGCCGTCGATCGTTTCTTGGCCAATATCGAACTTTTTCGTGATGGAGGCGTTGGCGGAAGCTTCATGGGCTCTCGTCGAGCGATACGCCTGCTCGACGAGAACGTTCGTTTCACCGGGCCAATAGACGTAGATGGTGTCTAGGTCGGGCCGACGAATCGTGACAAGCGCCGGCAAGTCCGCGGAGGCCGCTCTTTCTTCACGCATGTTCCCGTCCGAAAAAGCCAGGGCCGTTTCCTTTCTCTCGACAGAGGTGCCCCAGCGGACGGTCACGACGCGCGTCGCAGTGAAGTTGGCGTTACCACCGTAAAATCTGGCCTCTTCTTGGATCTCCTTTTGCGAGAGAGGTCTTTCTTTCACCGCGCATCCGGAGACACCAAAGCCGCCCGCGGCCGCAAGAGCAAGCACCCATACCAGTGGGTTGAACCGCAACTGTTGCCACTTCAGGTTTTCTTCCCGCATAAGTCTTGACGGTCCGTAACAGCTGTACATGCCGGGCTACGTTTGCGCGGGCTGATTATGAAAGGTTTCGGGCTGCAATGCAAGTCTCCCCGGTGTGGTGCCGTCGGAGGGAGTCGAACCCACACGCCCTTACGGGCACAGGATTTTGAGTCCAGCGCGTCTGCCAGTTCCGCCACGACGGCGCACTCGCGTGCGGCCAAACAATATCGGCACCTCGCAAGGGGCGCAATGGAAATTTCGGCACGGCCCGAATGTGGTCCGGTCGCAGCCGTAAAGGCGCCCCTACAGGCTCTTGGGCGGGCCGATGATTTCGTAGGAGATGATGATGTTCCGAATGTTCTGCCGATCCCGCAACGCTTCCGTCCATCCCAACCAACCGCGCTGACCCCGCCACGACTCGAACAAGTCTGGCTGGCCAGCACTCACCATTTCGAATAGACTGTCTTCCCCGTGAATGGACAGCGGGTCATCCCGTTCGTGGTGGTGGCGGGACTACTGGCCTATTACAGCAGCCTCACAAGCGTGTTCGTCGATGGCCACTTCGGGTCAATCACCGAGAAACCGACGGAGCGTCGGGGCCGATGGCTGAAATGATTGACAGCAGTCCAGATAACAGCAAGCCAAGAGTGCCCGGAGAACGTCCGCGGTGGATACAGCGCGGAATCTTGGGGACGGTGAGTGCGCTGGTCGTCGGGGTTTACGCGTATACGGCCCACTCGGGGTTTTACGAACTGCTGAGCCCGACTGCGGCTGACGCTTATTACAATTTATTGGTGCAGGGCTTTCGCGCCGGCCAACTCAGTATGAAACAACAGGTGCCACCCGAAATCGCGCAGCTTGCCGATCCTTACGATCCATCGGCCAACGCGGTCCAGCGCTTGCAGTTGCATGACTTACGGTGGAGCCAACGCCGTCGCGTGCATGATCTCAGCTACTACAAGGGCAGGCTTTATCTCTACTTCGGGGTGACACCCGCCCTGATTCTTTTCTGGCCGTATGTGGCACTCACCGGCGAATATCTCGCTCACAAAGACGCCGTGGTATTTTTCTTCTCGGTGGGTTTTCTGGCGAGTGCGGGTCTGTTGTACGCAGTGTGGCGGCGTTACTTTGCCAAGGTGAGCCTAGGGGTAGTGGCGGCCGGTACGCTCGCCCTGGGCTTGGCCAATTTCGCGCCGGCAATTTTGCAGAGGTCCAATGTTTACGAGGTGGCGATCGGAGCTGGATATGCGCTGACGATGCTGGCTCTGGGAGCCATTTGGGGCGCGTTGCATCAGCGGCGACGGCAGGGACGATGGCTGGCGGCAGCAAGTCTGGCCTACGGGTTGGCGGTAGGAGCGCGGCCATCTCTGCTGTTTGGTGCGCCCATCTTGCTGGTGCCGGTGGCCCGCGCGTGGCGGGAGAAGCAAAAGGTATGGCCTCTCTTGTTGGCGGCGACCGGCCCGATCGTGCTCATCGGGATCGGGTTGATGTTCTACAACACCCTGCGCTTCGACGACGCGCTGGAATTTGGGCAGCGCTATCAGTTGCCATTAAGCAAGCTGGGCACCAGGTCTCAGTTTGGCCTCCATTATCTCTGGTTCAATTTTCGGGTCGCTTTTCTGGAGCCGGCGCGCTGGAGTCGTCGCTTCCCCTTCGTGCGTGACATCGCAGTGCCGTTCACCCCGAGGGGGGCCGAGGTCGAGTATCCCTTCGGCGTTCTGACCAATATTCCGCTGGTGTGGCTGGCGCTAGCTGTGCCGTTGGCTTGGCGCGGCCGGCCGACAGAGTCACGCTCAACCTTGCGCTGGTTTCTTGCCGCACTCATCGTGCTGTTCGGGATTTGCGCCCTGACCCTTGGGCTCCACAACTCCATGTGCCTCCGCTACGAGGTGGAATTTGTACATGCACTGGTACTGCTCGCAGTGATTGGCATCCTCGGACTGGAGCGTGCGCAGGCTGAGCGGTCACGCTGGCGGCCCGCAACGCGGTGGGGGTGGAGCCTGCTGCTGGGCTTCTCGGTGGCGTTCAACGTGTTCGCCGGCGTCGAGCGTTACGCCGAGGTGCACTACGATATGGGGTGCGTGCTGCTCGAAACGGGCAGGGTGCGAGAAGCAATCGCGCACAACAAGGAGGCGTTACGGCTTAACCCCGACTACCCGGAGGTGCATCTCAACCTGGGGGTCGCCTTGATGCAAGTTGGCAAGATCGAAGAGGCAATCGGTCATTATGAGCAAGCATTGCGTCTGAAACCCAATTTCGCCGAGGCACACTACAATCTGGGGGTCGCCTTGATGCAAGTCGGCAGGATCGAACAGGCAGTCGGTCATTATGAGCAAGCATTGCGTCTGAAACCCGATTTCGCCGAGGCACATTACAATCTGGGGGTCATCTTGGAGCAAGCAGGACGGCTGCCGGAGGCCGAGCGTCATTATAAGCAAGCGCTGCAACTCGAGCCCGATTTCGTTGCGGTGCAGAAGGCGCTAACACGACTGCGAGCCGCTCAGTAAGGAGCAAAAAGTTGGTTCCGGAAATGGTTGATATGACCTGCGGAATCAGAACCGCGAGAATGGTTGCCAGCCCCGGCAATCAACCTTGTCTTTTCGGCGGAACGGTCGTTCCGTTCACAGGACAAATGGACCGGCCTATTGAAACGCCTTGGGCGGGCCGATGATTTCGTAGGAGATGATGATGTTCCGAATGTTCTGCCGATCCCGCAACGCTTCCGCCCACTGCGCGGCACGCGACGGCGCCGGTGTCGCGGACCGGCTCGCGATTGCCGGTGCCGGGACCGCCGCGGCCGGGGTTGGTGCTGGTTCTTCCGCCACCGGTGGCGGTGGAGCAGCGGGCTCGGCTTTCTGCACGGGTGGACGAGCGATCGGAGGCGGCACGGGCCGGGCCTGACCACTCAACTGTTCCATGAATCGGCGAATCTGTTCGGGATCGACCCGCCACGTGTCCCGCGCCGGCGCTGAGCCGACGGGGGCCGGAGCCATGCGGGAAGCAGTCCGTTGCAGGGGGGACACGGTGCGCCGCATCGGCGCCGCGACGGGCCTCGCCCCGACCGGGGCCGGCCGGGGCCGCTGCAGTTTCGGTCGGGCCGGCGTCACCGGCGGCGTTTCCTTCGACTTGGAAGTGTCCTTGGCGATTTGCCCCTGCAGTTTGTTCCAGCCTTTGCCCAGAACGATCACCGCGGCAACAATCAGCCAGACCAGAGTCTCGATGTCCGCGTGTTTCACGATGTCAACTGGCCGACCCGGTCTTGCCGGGATCTTCACCGGCGATCGACTGCCGCATGCGCGTATCGGACTGGATGTTTTGCATGCGATAATAATCCATCACGCCGAGGTGGCCGGCGCGGAACGCCTCCGCCATGGCCAGGGGCACTTGCGCTTCGGCCTCGACGACTTTGGCGCGCATCTCCTGGGTGCGGGCTTTCATTTCCTGTTCTTGCGCCACCGCGATCGCGCGGCGGGTCTCGGCGTTGGCGATAGCCATCTGTTTGTTGGCGTCGGCTTGCTCGGCCTGCAGTCGCGCGCCGATGTTATCGCCCACGTCCACGTCCGCAATGTCGATGGACATAATGCCGAACGCGGTGCTGGCATCCAAACCTTTGGCGAGAACCGTCTTGGAAATTGTGTCGGGGTTTTCGAGCACGTCCTTGTACGTGGCGGCCGAGCCGATGGCCGTGACGATGCCTTCGCCGACGCGGGCAATGATGGTTTCCTCGGTCGCGCCGCCGACGAACCGGTCCAGGTGCGTGCGCACGGTGACGCGGGCCTTGACCTGCAGTTGGATGCCGTCCTTGGCGACGGCGGTGATGAGTTGTTTGCCGCTGGACGCGCTGGGGCAGTCGATGACCTTGGGATTGACGCTCGTCATGACGGCTTCAAACACGCTCTTGCCCGACTGATGCGTGGCGAGGTCGATGGCGGCGGCCTGGTTGAAGCCGAGATTGAGATTCGCTTTCTCGGCGGCAATGAGCGCGCGGACGACCTGGTTCACGTCGCCGCCGGCGAGGTAATGGGCCTCGAGTTGATCGGTCGTGAGCGGCAGTCCGGCTTTCACCGCGGTGATGCGGCTCTGGACCACCAGTCCGATCGGCACGCGACGCAGTTTCATGCTCAAGAGCGTGATGAAACTGACCGGTGCGCCCGTCATGCGGGCCTGAATCCAAATGTTGATAAACGAGATGACGACGAAGAAGATGATAAGCGCGATGACGGCGCCGATCACGCCGAGTGCCAACAGGGCGAGTTCGCCAAGGCTCAGATTCATAGTTTTGTCTCCTTTAGCTGATTTTTCTGACCACCAGCCGGTTTTCGTGCACGGCGATGACCTTGATGGCGCTGCCACTCTCAATCATGCCCGATTCCGCCTCAACATCAAGCCGTTTGCCGTCCACCAGCCCCACGCCGGCCGGCCTCAGCACCGTCTGCGCAACGCCTTCGCGCCCGATCCATTCCTCGTGCCGCTTGGACGACTGCGAGTGCACGCCGGTCTGCGTTTCGCCGAGGATCATGCGCTTGCCCGTGGCCGTCTTCGGGAACAGCTTGATCGACGCGTATCCGACACCGATTCCGACGACTACCTCGACGACGAACAACACGACCGCGGCGTCGAGTCCATGGGCCCGGTAACAAATCCCGAGCGCGAACAGCATGAGCGCCACGCCGATCGTTCCCAGAACAAAGCCGGGCAGATAAAAATCCACCGCGATCAGCACCAAGCCCAGCAGAATCAAGATGGCGATGTTCATCCATTCCATGGGAGCATCACCGTCGCCCGGCGCGCGCGACAACGACGCGGCTGCCTTCGACATCTGTAATCGTGATCGGCGCGCCTCGCTCGATCAGGTCGCCCTCGGTGACGACGTCCACCAGCTGTTCGCCGAATCGGCCTTTGCCCGACGGCCGCAGATTCGTTTCGGCGACGCCCGTCGCACCCAGCAACGCTTTCGCTTCGCTCCGGCTGGCGGTGTAGCCTTCCGCGGCGCTCGTGGCCGCGGCCAGTTCCATCTTCCGGAAGAGCGAACTCTTCGGCAGGTAGCGTCCGAGAAGAATGCCGACTATGACCGCACCGACAAATGCGATGCCCAGCCGGAGCAACGGCAACTGCAGCTCCGGCCACGTCGGCAGGACCGGCCCGCCCGGCCAGCGTTCCGTCATGGCCAGTACAAGCGCGACCAGGATGCACCCGGTGCCGACCAGGCCCGGCAGCACGTGCCCGGGCAACAGGAAAATCTCGACTGCCAGCAACGCGAGGCCGAAGGCGAACAGGGCGACGTCCTCCCAGCCGGCGAGCCCGGCGACGACGAACCCGAGGAAGTACAGGCCGAACGCGATCACCGCGATGAGCAACGGCAGACCGATCCCGCCAATCTTGATTTCGGCATAGATGGCCACCATCCCGATCAAGATCAGCAGCGGCGAGATCGCCGTCAGCCAGCGCGCGAGTTGCTCGAACCCGTACGGCGCCACCTCGAACGTCGGCGCGCCTTTCAGGTTGACCTTTGCGAGCAGTTCGTCGATCGAGTTCACGGTGCCCGCCGACAGCAATGGTTTGGGCGGTTTGCCGTAGGCGCGGGCGGCTTCCTCGTTCGTGAGCGTCAGCAGTTTGCCTTTGGGCGTGATCTCGCGATCGTCGATTTTCAGGCCGTGGTCGGCGTCCACCATTGCCTCGAACACGTCGGGGTTGTGGCCCTTTTCCTCAGCGGTGGCGCGAATCCGGGCCCCCAACGCCGAGGTGATTTTTTCCTCGTAGCTTTTCGGCAACGATTCCACGCCCGCGCCGGGCGCCAACATGACCGGCGTGGCGGCGCCGATGACGCTGCCGGGCGCCATGAAAATCTTGTCGGTGGCGGCCGCAATATAGGCGCCGGCGGAGTACGCCTTGTCGTTGACGAACGTGTAGGTCTTCATCGGGGCATGTTCCAACACGCGAATGATGTCCTCCGTCGCGTCCACGCGCCCGCCGTTGGTGCGCATGTCGAGCACGATCGCCGCCGCGTTCTGTTCCACCGCCTCACGCACCGCGCGCCGCAACAGATACAGCGTGTTGTAGCTGATGTCCTCGTGGATCTTGACGACGCAAACGGCTCGGTCGTCGGCCGCGTGGGACGAAACGGGCGCCAGGAACGGCACCAGAAACGCGGCCAGGCTTCCGAGCAACGAAATCGCAGCAGTCCGCCTCATGAAAACCGAGAATAGCGCGATTGCAGGGACTTGCAAGTGCGATTGGGCCAGGCTCCGCGCGACGCGTCTTCCGCCTGTGCCCCAACGCCTCGCCGCCTGATCTGTCGCCCTGAGCTTGTCGAAGGGTCTCACAACCGGTCTTCACCCCGCGCATTCACCCTCTCGGCATTGCCTCACCAACACGCCACCTTCCGATGAGCTCCTGCCAACGAATTCGTCGTGAGAGATTAGTCCGGCTGAAAGACCTCTCTAGCGAGATTCCTCGACAAGCTCGGAATCACACCGCGGAAATGAGACCGGCAGAAAAATGATGGTCACTTCTCGTTGGGGACACCGCTCGCCGGGAGTTCTTGGACGCGCAGGTGGCGAAACTCGATACGTTTGCCTTCGGCTTGGAGGCCGATGTAGCCGCGGTCGGCGTCGAGACCGTCGAACTCCCAGGCGCGCGCGCCGTTGACATCCAACGTCAGCTTCTTACCCCGAGCTTCGATGCGGAAGTTGACCCATTCGTTGACGGGAAACTTCGTGGTCTTGGAAGGCAAGACTTCCGGTTTCCCGCGCAGGAGTTGTCCGGGCGCGGTCTCTTTAAGGTTGATCTGCCAGACGTTCGTGGGATGCGGTTTGCCTTCGAGCCCGGCGCGGATGAAGATGCCGCTGTTGTAGTTGGTTTCCAAGCCGCGCCAGTCCACTTCCAGGATGAAATCGGCGTATTCTTTCTCCGTCCGCAGCCAGCCCGTGCTTTTGTCGAGGTGAATCACACCATTCGTGACCGTAAACACGGCGTTGTTCATGACCACCCAACCGGTCAGATCTTTCCCGTTGAACAATGATTCCCACTGGCCGGCGCCCGCAATGTCAGCGAATGCAACGGATGCAAACAAGACGGAAGCCAGCACGTGCCATCGGAGAGTTTTCATGGTGAGCTCAGGCTATCCAGTGGCCCGGCAGCGGTCAATGTCGGATTGTGCGGCCCCACACTTTGATTTCCCCTGTCCCATGACGTGTATGGGAGAGGGCCAGGGTGAGGGCTCAAGATCATCGCCCTCGCTTGCCATTCGGCGTCACATCGTTATAGTGCGGCGCGATGGAACGACGAGAACTCCTGCGACTGGCGGAGCGCGTGTTGCGTTTGCCGACGGCGCCGTATCACGAGCAGCACGTGAAGGATTTCGTGACGGCCTTCTGCCGCGGACTGCGCGGCGTGCGCGTCGAAGAAGACCGCGTGGGGAATGTCATTGCAAAGTGGGAGCGGCCTCGGCGCCGCGACCGGTCGGGGCACTCAGGCCCCTCCCACATTCCGGCACCTCTCGTGTTGGTGGCGCACATGGATCATCCGGGTTTCGAGATGCTCGGTGGCCGGCGCGCTGAGTTTCTCGGCTGGGTGCCGAAAGACATATTCAAGAACGCCCGTGTCCGGTTCTACGGAAACGACGGAGTTGTTCGGGGGACGGTTACGCGCTTCGACGCGGCGGCCTGGCCGAAGCGAAAACTTCTGGCGTTGAAATTCAAACCGGGAACCGTGAACCCGGAACCCGGAACCCCCGGCATGTGGGACGTGCCAGCGTTTCGGGTAACGGGCGGGAAACTGCAGGCGGCGGCGATTGACGACGTGCTGGGAACGGTGGTGGCGTTGGCGACGCTGGCGGAGGCCTCGCGGCGGCGGTTGCGCGCGCATCTGTGGTGCGCGTTCACGCGGGCGGAAGAAGTCGGATTTCACGGTGCGCTGGCGCTCATGCGTTCGAAGAAGATCCCGAAGAACGCGCTGATGGTGTCCATCGAGATGAGCCGGCAGCGGCCTTGGGCGCGCATTGGCAACGGCCCGGTCGTGCGGGTCGGCGACCGCGCGGCGATTTTCGACCCGGCGGCGTCGGCGTTCCTGTGGGGCGTGGCAGAGCGATGTCGCGAGCGCGATTCGGGCTTTCGTGCGCAACGGGCTCTGATGGACGGCGGCACGTGCGAGGCGACGGCGTTTGCGGCGTTCGGTTACCGCGCCGGCGGATTGTGCTTGCCGTTGGGAAACTATCACAATATCGGGAGCAATCGGCGGCCGCGGGCCGAATACGTCAGCGTGCGCGACCTCGAACAGTTAATCCAGTTGACGACCGCCGCGGCCGGGGAATGGCGCAGCTTCGGCGATGTTACGGCTGAGTTGCGGGAGCGCATGTCGAGAATCGAACGAAGCGCGCCGCGGCCGTTGCGGAGGATTTGAAATCGGGAGATCCCTCACCGCGGTCCTCTCCCTTCGAGAAGGGAGAGGGAGTTCGTGTTTGCGGATGGTTCGCGGTTTGACAGTGGCGCTGTGGCTGTGGCAGAGTCGCGGCGCCCACGCGGTGAGCCGGTAGCTCAGCTGGTAGAGCAACGGCCTTTTAAGCCGTGGGTCCTGGGTTCGAGTCCCAGCCGGCTCACCAATTTCTCAATTCGATTTGTAAGTCGGGGCAATCTGTTCTATTTTCCCCTCGTCATGCTGGGGTCGTGGAGACAACCGAGGGTGCACCGATCGTTCGAACGCTTCTCCGGTTCGCTGCAGCAGTTGGTGGGGCGCGTTGGATCGGTCGTGCAGTTGATCATCTGGATCAACGTCGCCGTGTTCCTCCTGCAATTGCTGCTGAACGCGGTGGGGTTCCCGCAGTTCGAGTGGTGGCTCGCGCTGAGCGGCGACGGGTTGCGGCGGGGGTTCGTGTGGCAGCCGATCACCTACATGTTCCTCCATGCCGGCATCTGGCACATCCTGATCAATATGTTCATCCTCTGGTTCTTCGGGCGCGAGGTCGAATATTTCATCGGCCCGAAGCATTTCACGCGGCTGTATTTCGGGGCGGGCGTCGCCGGCGCCGCGCTGTGGCTCGGGTTCAACTTCAATTCGGGGATCCCGGTGCTCGGCGCGTCGGCGGCGGTGCTGGGTTGCGTGATCGCGTTTGCGACGTTGTTTCCCGACCGCGACGTGACGTTGCTGGTGTTCTTTGTTTTGCCGGTCACGCTCAAGGCGAAATACCTGGCCCTGGTGGCGATCGCGCTTGACGTGGTTCCCTTGCTGCAAGGGACGGAGTCCAACGTGGCCCATCTGGCGCACCTCGGCGGTGCGGCGCTCGGGTATCTGTACGTCAAGCAATTGGGCTACGGCGCGAGACCGCGATGGTTGATGTGGCTGCAGGGCGTCGGCGCGCGCCTGAAACCGCGTCGGCGTCCGCCGCCGCGCGCGCTGTCGCCCGAGGAATACATGCGCGAGCAGGTCGACCCCATTCTGGACAAGATTGCCCGCGAAGGCATAGAAAGCCTGACCCGCCACGAGCGAAAGATTCTTGAATCCGCGAAGGATTTGATGCAGAAGCAGCGGCGGTGAATCCGCCATGCTGCGTTCACGCCAGGGGAGACGTTCGGTAGAGGCCGCGCCCGCGCGGGGGTCGGCTGCGCCCAAAACGTCGTTGCTGCCGAAGCTGATCGGCCGGCGGCCGGCGTCGAAGCCGGCGGCGCAAACGTTGTTGCGCGACCGCGGCTTCCACGACCCGGCGCGCGTGTTCAGTGCGATTCGGCGCCTCCACGAGGATGAGATCCAGCGGCGGAACCTGGCGAAGATTTTCAATCGTCTGATCCGGGCCTGCGAGAAATCGGCCGATCCCGACCGCGCCCTGGTGAGCTTCGAGCGGCTGGTGGCGGCGCTGCCCAACCCGAACATTTTCTACCACTATCTGGAGGAATCGCCGGATCGGCTGGATCTGCTGGTCAAGGTCTTTGCGCACTCGCAGGCGTTGGCGGACACGCTGACGCGCAACGCCGAGCACTTCCATTTTCTGATTGCGCCGCAAACGCTGGCGAAGCCGCGCGAGAAAGCGTGGCTGGCGGCGGAGTTGACGCGGCTGTTGTTGCCGATTCGGGTGCCCGTGCAGAAATACGATGCGATTCGCCGGTTTCGCCGCCGCGAGACGCTGCGCATCGGGGCCCGCGATCTCACGGGCCGGGCGCCGGTCGAAGAGACGACGCTGGAATTGTCGAATCTGGCCGACGTCTGTCTGCAGGCTGTTTTCGAGGTTGCCTGGGAGAAAGTTTGCGCCGATCTGAAGATCAAATCCAAGAACGAACCGCCGCGGCCGCCCACGGCGAAAACGGCGGGACCAGCGCGGGCGTCGGCCCCGGCGGGCGGCTTCACCGTCATCGGCATGGGCAAGCTCGGGGGGCAGGAACTGAATTACTCGAGCGACGTCGACGTGATTTTCGTTTATGGCGAAGAAGGGCAACTCACGCCGTCGTTGACCAACCACCAGTTCTACACCAAGCTCGCCGAGGAAATCATCCGCGCGGTCGGCGCGGCCAGCGCCGAGGGCAACATCTTCCGCATCGACCTCCGCCTGCGGCCGGAAGGCGCGTCCGGCCCCCTGGTGCGGTCGGTCGACAGTTGTGAGAACTACTACGCCGAGTTCGGTGAAACCTGGGAGCGGATGGCCTTGATCAAGGCCCGGGCCGTGGCGGGCGATGAGAAGCTGGGCGCGGAATTCATCGATATGGTCCAGCCGTTCGTCTACGCACGCCACGCCGGGGCGAACGTCATCCAGCAGATGGCCGCGCTGAAGAAGCGGATCGAGGACGAGGTGGTGCACGAAGACCGGCTGACCCGGCACGTGAAGCTCGGCATCGGCGGCATCCGCGAGATCGAGTTTATCGTGCAAGCGTTTCAGGTGCTGCGGGGCGCGCGGATGGCGCAACTGCGCGAACGGAACACGCTGCGGGCGCTGGTGTCGTTGGCCAAAACGAAGACGCTGACCGAGCGGGAAGCGGCGACGCTGGCCGACGCGTACCGCTTCCTGCGCAACGTCGAACACCGCCTGCAAATGGAGATGGAATTGCAGACGCACACGATTCCCGACGAGAAACGCGCGTTGCACCGGCTGGCGTGCAGTCTCGGTTTCGCCACCGTGGAGGAGTTTCTGGCAGCGCAGGAAACGCAGACCGCAGCCGTGCGGAAGATTTACGAGTCGGTGCTCGCCGGCGCGGGCGGCGGCCTCGCGGAAACGGCGGAAACGTTGCTGGCGGCCGACAAGCTGCCCGAGGTGTTGGCCCACGTGGGGTTCGCCGACGCGCCGGCGGCGGTCAAGGTGGTTGAAAATCTGTGGCACGGGCCCGGGTTCGGTCACGTATCGCAGCGGACGAAAGAATTGTTCGTGCAGGTGTTCCCGGCGCTGCTCAATTGCGCGCGGGAGGTGGCCGACCCCGACGGGGCGTTGGTGCGGTTCGACAAGTTTGTGAGCGCGTACGGTTCGCGCGGTTTGCTGTACGAGTTGTTCGCCAACAACCCGAAGCTGGTCGAGATGCTGATGCGGTTGGGCGACGCGAGCAAATATCTGTCCGACGCGCTGGCGCGGCAGCCGGAGTTGTTCGATGAGATCGGCTGGGGGGCGGCGCTGGGCGAACCCAAGACGCTGGAGCGGATGTGTGAGGAATTGCGGGCGGTGCCCGCCGAAGAACGGGAGCCGATGGAGGTGGTACGACGCTGGAAACAGGCGGAGATGGTCCGCATCGGGATTGAGGACGTGATGGGGTTGGTGGACATCGAGCAGACGCACACCGAGATCACGGCGCTGGCGGAGGCATGTTTGCGGTACGCGCTCGAGGAGACGCAAGAACAACTCGCCCTGAACAAGCTGCCGTTCGCCGTGATTGGGATGGGCAAGTTCGGCGGCCGGGAGTTGGGTTACGGTGCCGACCTCGACGTATTGTTCGTCGGGGGGACCGGGGCGAACGACCAGGCCCAGGCCAGCAAGCTGGCGTCGAGCGTGATCGACTTCATGGGGCGGCAAACGAGCGCGGGGGCGCTGTTTTCGGTGGACGCGCGGCTGCGCCCCGACGGCGCGAAAGGGACGCTGGCGAGTTCGTTGGAAGCGCACCGCGAATATTATCTGAAGCGGGCGCAACTCTGGGAGCGGCAGGCGTTGATCAAGGCCCGATACGTCGCAGGCGACGCGAAGCTGGGCAAGGAGTTCGTCGACATGGTGCGGGGGATCGTGTACGGCCAGGCGCTGACCCCAGAGCAATTGAAAGAGATCAGGGACATGCGCCACCGGATCGAGACGGAACGGGGCGACCAGAAACGCGTCGACCTGGAGTTCAAGACCGGCCCGGGTGGCCTGGTCGACGTGGAATTCCTCGTCCAAGCCCTGCAACTCCGTCACGGCCACGAACGGGCGCAACTGCGCACCGTCCACACGCTGGCGGCGCTGAATCGCCTGACGGCGCTGGGTCTCATCGAGGAAGAACCGAGCGTGGAACTGCGCGCGCATTACGTGTTGCTCCGCCGCATCGAATCGACGCTGCGCCGGGTGGAGAACACGAGTGTCTCGAAGCTCCCGCTCGACGAGCGCGAGCAAGTGCGCCTGGCCAAACGGCTGGGGTTCCCCGATGTGGCCGCGTTTCTGGGGACCTACCGTCACGCGACCCGGCGCACGCGGGAACTCTACGAGCAACTGCTGGCCGGTCCCTGATGGTGTTCATTGCCGTGGGCGCGGGAGACCGACAAGGGGATCATCAAATGTATTGCCGCACCCGGTTGAATCTGCGATAAAACAATCTGCTTGGGGGTCTGCGTTTTGCTGAACTTACGTTATGACTTCAACAATTTGATGGCCGAGCGCGTCGGCGAGCACGGCATTGCCGACGCCGAACTGAAAGCGCTCGGTCCGAAGCTCGAAGCCGCCGCGGTGGCGATCGAGCAGGCGCCGCTGGGCTTTCGCAAGCTGCCGTACAACACGAAGCTGGCCGACGAAATCGCCACGCTGGCCAGCGGGATTCAAGAGCGCTGCGACAATTTTGTCGTGGTCGGCATCGGCGGCTCGGCGCTGGGCGCCATCGCCCTGCACAGCGCGCTCAATCACCCCGAGTACAATCATCTCATCCGGCCGCCGCGGCGCGGCCCGCGCTTGTTCGTGCCTGACAACGTCGACCCCGACCGCATCGCGGCGTTGCTCGACGCGGTGGATCTCGACGACACGGTGTTCAATGTGATTACGAAATCGGGCGGCACGGCCGAAACGATGAGCGAGTTTCTGGTGTTCCGCGACGCGCTGATCCGGAAGCTCGGGCCGGAGCGGCACGTCGAGCACGTGGTCATCACGACCGATCCCGAGAAGGGCGAATTGCGCGAGATCGTAAAGCGGTTCGGCTACACGTCGCTGCCGATTCCGCCGGACGTGGGCGGTCGGTACTCGGTGCTGAGCGCGGTCGGCCTGCTGAGCGCGGCGGTGACGGGGATCGACATTCACAAGTTATTGCAGGGAGCGGGCGAGATGGATGCGCAGTGCCGGACGTCCCGGAAACTGTGGGAGAATCCCGCGCTGACCGGGGCGGCGCTGCACTATTTGATGGACAAGGCGAAGGGCAAGAACATCCAGGTAATGATGCCGTACTCGCACGCGTTGCGCGACGTGGCCGATTGGTTCCGCCAGCTTTGGGCCGAGAGCCTCGGCAAACGCGTGGATCGGGCCGGCAAGAAGGTGCACACGGGCCAGACGCCTGAGAAAGCCCTCGGCGTGACCGACCAGCACTCGGTGATGCAGCTCTACATCGAGGGACCATTCGACAAGGTGGTGACGTTCCTGACCGTGGACGAATTCCGTGGGACGGTGACGATTCCGTCGGCGTTCCCGGATTTTGAGGCCGTGAAGTATCTCGGCGGACACACGCTGAACAAGTTGATCACCGCCGAGCAACGCGCCACGGAATTGGCGTTGACGCAGAGCGGCAAACCGAACTGTGCGATCCGGTTGAAGCGCGTCGACGAGGAGACGGTGGGGGCGCTGTTGTTCCTGCTGGAACTGCAGACCGCCTATGCGGGCGAGTTGTACGGCATCAACGCGTTCGACCAGCCCGGCGTCGAGTTGGGCAAGAATTTCACCTACGGGCTGATGGGCCGGAGAGGCTACGACGCCAAGCGGAAGGAAGTCGACCAGGCCAGCAAGCCGAACCCGAAGTGGGTGGTGAGCGCGTGAGCAGAACCCTCACCCTGACCCTCTCCCTGGGAAAGGAAGAGGGGACAAAATCCAGTTTCCTCGCCCCGCTCGCGGGGAGAGGATCGAGGTGAGAGACGTAGAAAAACTGGTATGACGGACACGGACGTCCTTGAAATCTTCCGCGAGACCGGGGCGCTGCTTGACGGACATTTTCTGTTGCGCTCGGGGCGGCACAGTCGCCAGTATTTCCAGTGCGCGCTGGTGCTGCAATTTCCGCGGATCGCCGAGCGATTGTGCGGTGAATTGGCCGCCAAGCTGAGCGACGCGGACGCGGAGACGGTGATTTCGCCCGCCCTGGGTGGGCTGTTCATCGGACACGAGGTTGCCCGCGCCTGGAACGTCCGCCACATCTTTGTCGAGAAGAACGCCGCGGGCAAACTGGAATTGCGCCGCAGCTTTCGCCTTGCGCCCCGAGAACGGTTCGTCGTCGTCGAGGACGTGATTACGAAAGGCGGCCGGGTACACGAGACCATGGAGATCGTCCGCGCGCTCGGCGGCGAAGTCGTCGGCGTGGGCGCGTTGGTCGATCGCTCGGGCGGCCAGGTGAACTTTGGCGTGCGACAGGAAAGTCTGCTAAAATTGGAGATTGAGACGTTTGAGCCTGCGGCGTGTCGCCTCTGTCAGGCCGGTGCGCCGTTGGTGAAGCCGGGAAGTTGACATGGTCAATTGGATACTAAAGAAGATGGTGGGTTCGAAGAACCAGCGCGAGGTGAAGCGGCTGTGGCCGCTGGTCCCGCGCGTCAATGAATTCGAGGCCGAGTACCAGAAACTCAGCGACGAGCAATTGCAGGCCAAGACGCAGGAGTTCCGCCAGCGGCTGGCCGGTGGCGCGCCGTTGGACGATCTGATGCTCGAGGCGTTCGCGGCGGTGAAGAATGCGTGTCGGCGGCTGTTGGGCAAGGAGTGGGTGGTTCGCGGCCAGCCGTACAAGTGGGACATGGTGCCGTTCGACGTTCAGGTTCTCGGGGGCATCGTGTTGCACCAGGGACGAATTGCCGAGATGGCCACGGGCGAAGGCAAGACGCTGGTGGCCACCATGCCGCTGTACCTGAACGCGCTCGCGAACAACGTTCACCTGGTGACCGTCAACGATTATCTGGCGGCGCGCGACGCCGAATGGATGGGCGAGGTGTACAAGTTTCTCGGGCTGACGGTCGGCTGCATCCAGCACGACCAGCCGCCCCCGGTGCGCCGGGCGCAGTACGAGTGCGACATCACCTACGGCACCAACGCCGAGTTCGGCTTTGATTACCTGCGCGACAACGGCATGGCCACCAGCGCGGACACGCAGGTGCAGCGGGGCCATTTTTACGCCATCGTGGACGAGGTGGACTCGATCCTGATCGACGAAGCGCGCACACCGCTCATCATCAGCGGCCCGTCGACGGTCACGACGCACGCGTTCGACAAGTACAAGCCGCAGGTCGCGGACTTGGTGCGCGCGCAAACGATGTTGTGCAACCGGTTCGTCAACGACGGCAAACAACTCCTCGAAGGCCGCAGTGCCAGCAAGAATACCAACGACGATCTCGACCGCGAAGACAAGGCGGGCCGGCTGCTGTATCAGGTCAAGCTCGGCATGCCGAAGAACAAGCAGTTGCTGAAATTGATGGAGGAACCGGAGGTCCGGAAACTGGTGGACCAAGCCGAACTCGAGGTGCTCAAGGACTCGAGCAAGAAAGAGATGCTCGACCTCAAGGAGGAGTTATTCTTCACCATCGACGAAAAGCAGCACGATTCCGACCTGACCGAGAAGGGCCGCAAGTTCCTGAATCCGAGCGACCCGGATGCGTTCGTGATTCCCGATCTGGTGACGGCGTTGCAGGAAATTGACGCGCAGCCGTCCGCCGACGGCGAGAAGGAACGGAAAAAACAGGAGATCCAGCAGGCGTTCGACGAGCGGAGCGAGAAGATTCACAACATCTCGCAATTGCTCCGGGCCTACTGTCTGTACGAGAAAGACGTCGAGTACGTCGTTCAGGACAACAAGGTCATCATCGTCGACGAGTTCACGGGACGGCTGATGCCGGGGCGCCGCTGGAGCGACGGGTTGCACGGAGCGGTGGAGGCCAAGGAAGGCGTGGCCATCGAACGCGAGACGCAGACGCTGGCCACCATCACGATCCAGAACTATTTCCGGTTGTACCAGAAACTGGCCGGCATGACCGGCACGGCGGAGACCGAGGCGACGGAGTTCGAGAACATTTACAAGCTCGGCGTGATTGTGGTGCCGACCAACAAACCCTGCGTCCGCAAGGATGAAAACGACGTCGTGTACAAGACCCGCCGCGAGAAATACAACGCGATCATCGACGAGATTACGGAATGCCATCGTAAAGGCCAGCCCGTACTCGTCGGCACGGTGAGCGTCGATGCGAGCGAAGTGTTGTCGCGCATGTTGGGTCGCCAGAAGATTCCGCACAACGTTCTCAACGCGAAGTATCACCAGCGCGAGGCTGAAATCATCGCCCGGGCGGGCCAACGCAGCGCGGTCACCATTGCCACGAACATGGCGGGCCGCGGCACCGACATCAAACTCGGTGCGGGCGTGCCCGACGTCGGCGGTCTGCACGTCATCGGCAGCGAGCGCCACGAAGCGCGGCGCATCGACCGTCAGCTTCGTGGGCGGTGCGCGCGCCAGGGCGACCCCGGCAGTTCGCGGTTCTACATTTCGCTGGAAGACGATCTGATGCGGTTGTTCGGCAGTGGTCGGATTGCCAACGTCATGGAAAAGCTGGGCATGAAGGAAGGCGAGGAGTTGCAGCATCCGCTGCTGAATCGGTCGATTGAGACCGCCCAGCGCCGGGTCGAAGAGCATCACTTCTCCATCCGCAAGCGCACGCTCGAGTACGACGACGTGATGAACAAGCAGCGCGAAGTGTTGTACCGGTTCCGCAACGACATCATCCGCGGCGAGAACCCGCGCGAAGCGATCTTCGACATCATCGACGAGGTCGTGGAATCGCGGGTGATCGAATATTGTCCCCAGGACAAGACGAGCGAGGAATGGGAGTTGGACGGGTTGCTGCGGTGGGTCAATCTCGCGTTTCCCATCGGGCTGCGCCGGGAGCACGTCGCGGACAAGACCGCCGAGGAAATGCGCCAGATCATTTTCGACAAGGTGAAGCTGGCGTACGACGCGAAAGCGGCCCATGAGAATCCCGACACGCTCAAGGCCATCGAGCGGCTCATCGTGCTCAATGCGCTCGACCGGCTCTGGCAGGAACATCTCTACAACATGGACCAACTCCGCAACGGCATCGGCCTGCGCGCCTACGGCCAGCGCGACCCGTTGGTGGAATACAAGTCCGAGGCGTACGCCATGTTCGAGGAGATGATGGACAACGTGAAGAACGAGATCGCCAGCAACGTCTTCCGCTCGGCCAGTTCGCTCGCCGCCTTCGAGAATTTCCTGCGGGCGCTGCCGATTCAATTCAGCGCGCCCGAACTGGGCAGCGGGAACGCCTTTGCGCAGGGCGCGGCGCCCGCGCGGGCGCAACAGCGGCCGGCGCCGGTGGCCGCTGCCGGCGGTGGAGAAATGGTGGAAGAAGCCATCGAGCAGGCGACGGCCCCGGTTCGGCGGGACGTCCCCAAGGTCGGTCGGAACCAGCCCTGTCCGTGCGGCAGCGGCAAGAAATACAAGAACTGCTGTGGCCGGAACGCCTGAACGTTGAACGCTGAACTTTGAACGAGACCACCAGTGCCGCGGGCGAGACGCTGGACGGCGGACGTCCGGAGTTGACGGCGTTGACGTTTCGCTGGCTGTTGCCTGTGGCGACCGGCGTCCTGATGGCGCTGGCCTATCCCCCGTTCAACATCGGTCAACTGGGCTGGCTCTGTCTGGTGCCGTTGTTGTTCTCGCTGGAGGGGTGTCGGGTGGGCGAGGCCTTCCGTCGGGGTTACGTGGCCGGCTTGGTGTTCTTTGCCGCGACGATCTGGTGGATCGTGCATGTGACCGTCCCCGGCACCGTGGGATTGATTGCCTTTCTCGCCTTGTACATTGGCGCCGCCGGGGTGTGGTTTGCGGCGGCGGCAAAGCTCCTGCCCGGCGCGGACGAATCCCAAACAGGATTTGGAGCCCCCACGGCTGATTCAGCGGCGCGGAACATTGTCGTGTCGGTCGTGGCGTCGGCGGGGTGGGTCACGTTGGAATGGTTGCGCGGGAAGCTGCTCTTCGGGGGATTCCCCTGGAACTTTCTGGGGGTGAGTCAATGGCGGGCGGGGCCGCTCATTCAGTTTGCCAGCGTCACGGGTGTGTACGGCGTGTCGGCCCTGATGTGCCTTGTCAACTGCGCGTTCTATTTCACGATCCGCCGGTTTATCCGGCTGTACCGCGCGGGTGGAACGAAGCGCAGCCTGAGTTGGGAGCTTTACCTGGCGATGGGCTTGATCTGCCTCGCGCTGCTGCACGGAATGCGGGAGATGTTCGCGAAACAGCCGAACGCGTCGCGGACGGTGCGTCTGGCGCTCGTGCAAGGGGACATACCGCAGACGCTGAAGTTCGAGCCGGAACAGACGCCGATGATTCTGGAGCGGTATCGCACGTTGACGGAAACGGCGATGGCGGCGCACCCGGAGTTGATCATCTGGCCGGAGACGGCGACGCCGGATGCGTTGCGGTACGACCCGGACTCATTCGAGTTGGTGACGAATCTCGCGGTGAGATCGGGGGCGTACCTGCTCACGGGCACGATTGACATGACGCCGAATTCGTCGCCGGTCGAAGCGTTCAACGCCGCGATACTGGTCGGTCCCGATGGGGTTTTGCGGGGGATCTATCACAAGTTGCATCTGGTGCCCTTTGGCGAGTACGTGCCGTTGCGCAAGGTGTTTCCGTTCCTGAAATGGCTCACGCCGATCACGGACAGCTTCGAGCGCGGCCGCGAGTTCACGGTCTTCCGGGCTGACGACCTGCGGTTTGGCGCCGTGATTTGTTTTGAGGACACGGTGCCGGATCTGGTTCGTCGGTTCGTTCAACGCCAGGTGGATTTCATGGTCAACCTCACCAACGACGCCTGGTTCAAGACCTCGCCGGCGGCGGAGATGCATCTGGCCAACGCCGTCTTCCGCGCGGTGGAGAACCGTCGTCCGCTTGTGCGCGCCACGAACAACGGGATGACCTGCGTCGTCAACGAGTATGGGAGCGTCGGTCCCAATGCGCGGCTGGCGCCGTTCACCCAGGGCCTGCTGGTGGGCGAACTGTCAATATCGCGAGCGTCGGGGCTGACGGTTTACGCCGAACATGGCGATTGGGCCGTGGGTGTTTGCGCGGCGGTTGTTGGCGTGGTTGCAGCCGGTGGATTGCGCAAGTTGATTCTTGTCGGACTACGCGGGCGGGGTTAGCATGAACAGGTGGAGGTATGCGAGCTATGGGCAGGCAATTTCGATGGCTGTTGCTGATCGTCTGGACCGTCGCCGGGGCCACACGGGCTGCTGACGAAACACCGGGCAAACCGTTGTTTCCGTTGGACCCGGGGCTCCGGTGGAGTTATGAGGACACCCAGAAGGTCGAGCAGATCCAGGGGCAGAGAACCAATGTCACGTACGTCACGGGGACCGTAAACGAGGAGATCTTCCGGGCGCCGCCCCAATACCGTGACAATGCGAACGTGGTTCTATTGCGGTCGACGTTCAAGCGGCAGAGCGAGTCCGGCAAGCCCGAGGACGTTTCCTCGGGTGGGTTCGTACAGTTGCTGGAATGGCACGGAAGCGATCTGTACCTTCACGGCATTCGCGTATGGATCGAGGGTTCCTACAGTGAGGACATGAACCTGTACGACCCGCCGTTCCTGTATCTCAAGGGTGCGGCCCGGGTGGATGAAAGCTGGACGGTGGGGACGCAGCGGATCATGGGAGTCAGGATGCCGACGTTGGCGACGATGGACGGGTTGGAGACTGTCACGGTTCCTGCCGGGACGTTTTCCAACTGCGTGAAGGTCAGCTACGTGACCTGGAAGATGTCGGGAGTTGTGGACACGCCGAACGGCAAGCTGCTCGTGCAAGATGGGAATGCGCGGGACATCGTTTGGTTTGCCAAAGGCATTGGGATCGTCAAGGAAAGCCAGTTGAAAACGACGGTGTATGCCACCGGCCAGGGCAGTACCGTCACTCGTGAAGAAGACACCAAACTTCTGGAATCTCATACTCTGGTGAAATGACGGCGGCCATACTGTTCGGAAGCGCAATCATTTCGTACCTTCTCGGGTCGGTTCCGACGGGGTTTCTGTGGGCGCGGGCGCGGGGGATTGACATCCGTCAGGTTGGAAGCGGCAACATTGGCGCGACCAATGTGATGCGGGTCGTCGGCAAGGGACCGGGCATTGCGGTATTGGTGATCGACGCCGCGAAAGGGTTTCTGCCGGTATTCTTTGCCCCGCGAATCTTCCCCGCGGTTGATCGCTCTGTCTTGCAGATTGTTTGTTGCATCGCCGTCATTGCGGGCCACAACTGGACGTGCTGGCTGAAGTTCAAGGGCGGCAAGGGCGTGGCCACGAGCGCCGGTGCGTTGCTCGCGTTCCTTCCCGGGCCGCTGCTGTGTGCGCTGGGTGTTTGGCTGGTGGTGTTCGCCCTGGGCCGGTATGTATCGCTGGCCTCGATCGGCGCCGCGGTCGCGCTTCCCATCGCGACGTGGTTGATTGACAGGGACGCGACGCTGGTCACGTTTACGGCGGTCCTCGCCGCAGTGGCGATCTACAAGCACAGATCGAACATCCGGCGTTTGTTGGCGGGCACCGAAAATCGCGTCGGCCGGACGCCGCCGCCGGATCGCGCGACGGAGGGCAAGACGGCGTGAACGTCACCGTCATCGGCACGGGCGGGTGGGGCACGGCGCTGGCGGTGCTGTTGCACGGCAACGGCCACAAGGTCACGCTGTGGGGCCGGCTGAAGGAAGAGGTTGAACCGATCATCGCCGCGGGCGAGAACGAGGCGTTCCTGCCCGGCGTGAAGATCCCACGGCAGATCGCCGTCACACTCGACGCGAAGTCGGCGTTGCGCGGGGCCGAGCTTGTCGCCGTCGCGGTTCCCTCGCATGGGATGCGACCGATTTGCGAGAAGCTGCGCGCGTTCCTCCCCCGGGGCGTGCCGGTGGTCAGCGTCGCGAAAGGAATCGAAAACGAAACCGGGGCGCGGATGAGCGAAGTGATGACCGAAGTGCTGGGGACGGATCAGATCGTCGTCCTCTCCGGTCCAAGTCATGCCGAAGAAGCCGCGCGGGGAATCCCGACGGCCGTGGTGGTCGCGTCGCACCAGACGCCGCTCGCCGTGGCCGTACAACGGGCATTCATGAACGAGCGGTTCCGTGTTTACACCCACGACGACGTGGTGGGCGTCGAACTGGGCGGCGCGCTGAAAAACGTGATTGCGGTAGCCGCGGGTGCGTGCGACGGGATCGGGTTCGGCGACAACACGAAAGCGGCGCTCTGCACGCGCGGGCTGGCGGAGATGACGCGGTTGGGCGTGGCGCTGGGTGCCCGGCGCGAGACTTTTTTTGGCTTGAGCGGGATGGGCGACCTGATTGTGACCGCGTTCAGTCATCACAGTCGCAACCGCGGGTTTGGCGAACGCTTGGGCAAGGGCGAGACCGCGCAGCAAATCGCCGCGAGCATGCAGATGGTGGCGGAAGGCGTGAAGACGGCGCGCGCGGCGTGGCAACTTGGCCAGCATCACGGGGTGGACGTGCCGATCACGCGGGAGGTGTATGCAATCATCTACGAGGGCAAACCGCCCCGGCAGGCCGTGCACGATCTCATGGGGCGCGAGGCGAAACCGGAGTTCGGGTCGTAAGCGCGGGCGGTTGAGGTGTCCCCGCAGCAGTCCTTGATTCCTTCGCGTTGCCGGGTCGCAATTGCGCTGTTAGAGTCTGCCCATGAGTAGCACCATTTTTCATTGCGACAGAGAAGCTTTCTCCGTTTTCGGAAGCGGTGTGACAACTCGGGACTCGGGAGTAGTCCATGAAAAAAGACCTCGATGTTGATCTCAAGAAACTCGAAGCTCGCGCTTTTCACAGAAGTGACTGGGCCGAGGAAGTTCTCCGCTGTTACCATGCTGTCATCACGAAGCTTGATGCCGAGGCTGTTCAGCAACTGCGACCGCTCTATAATTGGATGTTCGTCCCGCCAACGCTGTGGCCATTCAATATTCAAGATGCACTAGCGGATTGCCTCGATACACTAAAAAAAAGAAGCCGCCTGAATCGGCAACAGTCCCTACTCATTGACCTGTTACCGGAGCCGCCTGACGATACGATCTGCGCTGCCGTGGCTGATCACGAGCACCATGTCCATAAGGGCAGCTACGAGAATGTTGTCAGAACCCAAGCCAAGTATTCCCAGAACGAACTTGCCATCAGCACCAATTCAAAGCTTCGCCGCCAATGGGCACGCATCAAAGCGATATTTAACGTCGAAGCCTACCGCGATCACAAAGGAGTGATCCGCCGAACGATGAGTGTAGAACGCAACCTGCGCCCGTTGTTCTCCGTCAACCTGCGCCGCCGGGAAGATATTTTTCAAGCAACGTTCGATGCATTCTGCCTCCGTTGGAACTTGTACGGCATGCGGCACGAACATCCACTCCTGCTCAAACTCACCGTCAACGTTACACCTTATGGCACCATGATTCATATTCCCGCCTATTGGTCGTTCGATCCGAAGCGCGACATCCGCTGGGCTGAGATTGCCAAGCTGCACCGCGCCCGCGTCCCCGGGCGTCAAGGGGCGGTTTTGGCCGAAGGTTTCGCACAACGGATGAAGGACGCCAAGAAACTCCGTCGTTTGGACAAGGAAGCTCAACGGCGGGGGTTGAAGGGCGCAAAGAAACATGAGTTCCTGTGTGCCGGTCTTGGCTGGGTGACGGAAACCAGTCCCAAGCGCATCAGCCGCCTACGGGCGGAATTCAAGTAGCTCGCGCTGGGACAATCTTTGGGGACAATCTGTTCCTTTGATGCATCGTCCAGATGCATCCATGATCAGCCAATCGAAACTGAGGTCTCGGTGGCAAATGGACAGCAAGACAACTCTGAGCCGCCACACTGCATCAAAGCCGAAATGGGCTTGCTCGGTTCCATGATTTTAGTACCTGATATCGCGGAGGAGGTACTTGATACGGTATCGCGTGAGAAGCTGGCGAAGAGATTTTTCTATGAGCCGCGACACTTGACTGTCTTTGAAGCCATGATGGTCATGCGGAAGGAAGGCTTGGCCCTTGACGCGATTATGCTGACGCAAAAGCTAAAAGAACAGGGCAAGCTGGAATTAATCGGTGGCGAGGCCTACATCGTGGATCTCATCAATAGTTCGGGATCGATTACGAACTGGAGATTCTACCTGTCCATCATGGAGGAGAAGTTCCGTCGGCGGCAGGCGCATCGAAAGGATGGCAAAGGTGCAAAATGAATGGGTGGGATATTGGACAGAAGGTCGTCTGCATCAATGACTCGTTTCCTCCCGCAGTGGCTGACTGGTGTACATCCCTGCCGATTGCTGGCTATGTTTACACCATTCGCGCCATTCAGATAGGATACAACGGCCCCGGCGGAACTCAGAACCTAGGACTTCTGCTGGAGGAAATCGTCAATCCGAAATCCTCATTGGGATACGAGGCGGGGTTTCTGACATATCGGTTTGTCCCGTGGCTGGACACCTGCGCGGAAACTGAGCGAGGGGAAGTAGCCAACACAGCCAACGGAATGCGACCCGACACGCACCAAACCGGCATGGTTTGGGTTCCGGTAAATAAACTTTCGGATTACACACTGTACCCAACTGGACTCGCTGACGTTTTACTTGCCGGTGTTTCCGACCTGAGATGCGCGTACATGGGAGACGTGGCGTGATGCGATAGGACTTGATCGCTTCGTCAGGCGCGATAAACTGGCGGCCAGAGAGAAGTAGGCGGTGTCGGCGACCAAACCATTAAAGACTTAAGGAAAGAATACCCACATGCCAATTGCAGAGGTGAGCCACGACGGAGCGTGGATCATCGTTTATGATGAACGCGGAAAGGAACTAAAGCGAATGGGCGGGGCGAACAAGACACTCGTAGGATTTTCCAGCGACTTCTTTGTCCTCGTCGAAGGCCCGTGGGTTGTCACGTACGACGAGAACTGCCGTGAGATCAAGCGCATGTCAGGCGCAAACAAGTCAGTTCGCTCCGCGTCTGGCCGTACTTTCACGACACAAGAAGGGCCGTGGATTGTGACCTACGACCGCAATTGCCGCGAGCAAGGACGGAGAGCGAAGTAGCCGTGTCTCCCGATCCAAACATTTTTGACGGGCTCGTCTATAACGAAAACTCTGCCACTGAGTTACTTCGCAACCTGATGTGGTTTGGTGCTTTTCGACGACCTTTGCTTACCCTCTTATTTTCGAATGAATGCGCAGAGAAGATTGAATTTGCCAATATTGAAACACAAAGGAGTTTGGGCAAATTCGGCCGTCCCGACATTGTTGTGGACAATGACGAAATCTTCGCGATCCTCGAAATAAAGGTTAAAAAGTGGTGTCCTCCAACCGACAGCCAGCCAGCCGGTTACCTCAATGCCTTGCGTGACAAGAAGCATAGCCGGAAGGGATGGCTTGCCTTCTTAATTCCCAAAGGGTGGGACTATGAGCAGGCCCTTCGTGAAGAACTCGAATCTTATGCGCAAGACTACACTATCAACGTGCGCAAAACACCGGTGTATTGGGAGGATGTTCTCGAAATCATTAAAAGCAACAACCTACAAGACCTAAATCCGTTCTTTGGTGAGTTTTACCGATTGCTGATAGCATGGTATGGATCGACGCCGATTGACTTCTCAGAAAAGGAGCGGATCATGCTTTTCCCGACCGAAGCCCCAACATTCATTGAAGCAATAAACAAGCTTGGCAAATTGATTGATGAGGTCTGCGCGAAGAATGGCACTTTCCGGGTTTCGAGGAGTCGCGAAAATACACTCTGGCCGGACGAATATATATACACCTTCGAAGACGAACAACGCCAAGACGTCTTCTTTTTCGGAATGTCGACACGATTTTGGAAAAAGAAAGGCATTCCTCTGTGTTTTGGTGTTAACAACATATGGCCAGCACCAGTGCAAGCGGCTTTCCATGGGTCATGCAAGAACACAATGCCCTTCGAGGATTACACCGTGGGGTGGGTCTCGGAAGAAACTCTAGCCCTTAAGAACCCAGTGGAAGAGATATTGAAGCAGCTCGCCCCCATACTAAGTGCCATCGCAAACGCACGTAGAGGGAGTACTGCTGAACAGTGAATCAGCCGGTAAGCGATTCCGGTGCCCTTCTAGGCGGTTTCCTCGGTCTGTCGACAGTGACCGGTCTGATTCTGGCGATTTGCGGTTCGGTCCTGGGGTGTCAGCGCAAGATCGTTGTATACGATAGCCGAGCAGGTCTTAACATCACCTGTATCAGCCTTATTTCGTTGGTGCCTTCCGGCATCGCGTTTGGAATCAGCCCAGTTGTAGGCTGGCCAGCGTTATTAGTGAGCGCCGCCCTCTTTGGTGCGTCGACTGTGCGTGCATTCAAAGCCAACCGGACAGCGTGGGGCGGCGTGCTGTCTGTGTTCGCCAAATATGCGTTACTCGGGTTGGTCGTTTTCTGTGCCCTGATTGCCATCGGTGGAACATTCGCAGCCATCGACGAAGCAAAGAAGAAGCGTTACAAACAAGCCGCTGCAAATGGGGTGGCTGGAGCGGTTGGCGCGGTAGGCTTCGTCACGGTGCGACGCCTTATCAACCGTCTCATCACCGAACGCGCTCGATGAATCCAATCAGTCAATGATGACCCTTTCTACAGCGGCATGGTAGAATCCCGTCGCGATGACGCAGGAACTATTCGAGCGACCGCAGACGGCCCTTGCGTTGTGCGTCACTTTCGATTACGCGCACGGCTGCACCGTTCTACACTGGCAGGAAGAGACACGCTTGCTGGCCGAATTGGTGATCACGCCCGAGCCCCGGGGGCTGAAATGGCTGCTCCGGTATCGGGGCGCGACGGAAGAATCTCGTACGAAGCTCCACGGCAGCAGCATCCACGCTGCGCTTCGTCGATGGCAGAAGCGATTTCCTGTTCCCGCCGAGGCCATCCGGTTTCAACGTCGCCTGCCTGACGATCCGTCCAATCGGCGGACGCATTTGGAGGCCCTGAACGCTCCAGGAGGATTGGCTTGGCGGGCCCTGGGCATGATGCTGTTGGATATGGGATGCGCCCTTCAGGTCGACTTCAGTCCGCTTGCCCGAGCTTTGGAAGAAGCCGATCCCGAAATGGTTCGGGCTCTCGGACGCCAGCGCCGGCGCGAGGAGAAAGAGCGGGACGCGCGGCGGAGGTTGCACCAGTGCATGGCGGAGGCACAACGGCAGCGGGCTGAGCGGGCCGCGCGCCGAAAACAAACTGTGAAGCCGGATTCCAGCAACCAGGGCGCGGCGACGATCCCGGCCAAACCGCTGAGGCCTGTACCGTCGGTACCCATGCGCGTCGAGCCGATCCAGGTCCAAGGGCAGGCGGGACTGACGGGCCTCGGCGATGGATTGCTGGCTGATCCACGGCCGTTCCTATTACTGGAGAATGCTTCAGTGTGGTGGGTATCGAACCAGTCCGACGATTTGCTGGCGCTTCCCTACTGTGCCATCGAACATCTCGACTACCAACTCCGCACGGCGCTGCGTGTGATCGGGCCGTTGCAGGGACGGGCCTTGTTATCTGATGAAGTTGGCCTGGGCAAAACGATCGAGGCGGGACTGGTCTTGAAAGAGTATATGATGCGGGGGATGGTCAAACGGTTTCTGGTGCTGACGCTGCCCTCGCTGATCGATCAATGGCAGGAGGAACTGGAATCGAAGTTCGCCCTTCCGACCGTCGGCACGAACCAATCCGCGTTTCGATCCGACCCGGCGGAATTCTGGCGGACCAATCCGTGCATCGTTGCTTCCGTGCACACGTTGAAGCAGGACGCCCATCTGTCGCAGGCGCAGCAGATTGGCTGGGACATGCTGATCGTGGACGAAGCGCACTATCTGCGCAACCGCGCCTCCAAAGCGTGGCAGGCAGTCAGCGTGTTGCCCCGGCAGTTCCTGCTCCTGTTGACCGCGACACCCGTTCACGGTTCCATCGAGGAAATCTACAACCTCGTCACGTTGCTCAAACCCGGTCAGTTGCCGACTCCCAGAGAATTCCGGCAACGATTTCTCGATGCGGATCGTCCCACCCGGCCACGTGATCCCGATCAGTTGCGCGGGTTGCTCGGTCAGGTGATGATTCGCAACACCCGGTCCAGTGCGGGCATTCGGCTGCCGCCCCGTCGTGCCGAGACCGTACTGTTCGAGCCGACGCCGGCCGAGCAGGCATTCTGGCAAACATGGGAAGCCGAACTGCGCGAAGCCCTTAAAGCGTTGACGCCGAGCCAGGCCAGCTTGTGGGGACGGCTGTTGCTCCAGGCCGCCGGCAGCAGCCCCCAAGCATGGCTGGAGGCGCTCATGTCGTTTCCGAATGGCGAGCAGGCAGCCCGCTGGCGGCAGTCTCTGCCTCCGCAGGAGAGTTGGGAGAGGAAACTGGCACCGCTGCCGCGACTGGCTGCCGGAGACGGCGGCTTGGTGGTGTTCACTCAGTTTCTCCGGACGCAGGCCGCGCTGGCCGAGGCGCTGAACCACTCGGGCGTGAAAACCTGGGTTATCAACGGCCAGACGCCGGCCTCTCAACGTCAGGAGATCACCGACCGGTTCCGCGACGAGGGTGGGGCGCTGTTGCTGACCCACAGCGGCACCGAGGGACGCAACCTGCAATTCTCTCATCGCATTGTCAACTTCGATCTGCCGTGGGATCCGATGGAACTCGAGCAACGCATCGGACGGCTTCACCGCTTGGGCCAGCAGCGGCCCGTGGAAATCTACAACCTCGTTCAGGCCGGCTCGCTCCAGGAACATTTGCTGGAGGTGTTGCAGGACAAGTTGAATCTGTTTGAACTGGTGGTAGGCGAGACCGGGTTGGTACTCGGGGAAAAATTCGGCAGTGATGATTTCGCCGAGGAAGTGTTTCGCCGGTGGCGCGACAGTCAGGGCAAAGTCCAACAGGCCATGGCCGCGTTGGGCGAAGAACTGCAGGCTGCTCGCGCCGAATTCGATGAAGTCAAACGGCTCGACGAAGTGCTGTTCAGGAACGATTATGAAGCTGGCTAAGCAGCCGCCACATCCCGCACGGCTGGTCGAGTTCTTCGAGCAGACGCTCGGCGAACTCGGAGCCGTGTGCGAGCGCACCTGGTACGATCGTTTGGACGTGGTGGCCGAGGGCGAAGCAGCCTCGCTGTGGCGAAACGACGGGCAGTTGCACGCAACCACGTTGCATTTCCCGGAACCTACGGAGCCAGGAGCCCGCGATGCAGCCGTGCAAGTGTTTCCCGGGTGTCCGCTGACCTTTCGATTGGTAGAAGCGTTGTGGCGGCAGCGACCACCGTTGTTTCGCGCCTGTTTGCAGCCCGGCCTGGAAACCAATTCCCCGCCGACGACAGCCGTCGCGCAAAAGGTCTGGCAGAACCAGTTTGGACAACGAGCGCGGATGAACCCTGATGATTGGCGCCGTGTCTGGCACTTCACTTTGATTGCAGTGGTGCGCGTGGCCATCCAAAGCGTTGACCAGCACTGGACAACCCATCGGGTAGCCATGGCCATGTCCGACGGGCAGCGGGACGTGCAACTGGAGCAACAACTGGATGGCTTCGCTTTTGTCCCGTATCCGGGCGGGCCGGTTCCCTGGATGGGTCTGGAGAGCGTGCCGTGGAAGGACTGGCTGAACCGTCACGTGCTGGAGGATCTGTGTGACGACCTGGCCTCGATCCGCAAACGCCAGGAACATTACCTCGAACGCGAGTTGCGGCGCATTGACGATTATTTCGACGCCTACCATCAGGAACTGGCCGGCCGCATGGGGCGGCAGCACAAGGACGAAGCCCGGGCGCGATACCAGGAACGGCTTCGAGCCACCGAGGCCGAACACCTCCGGCGGCGGGACGATCAGGTTCAACGCCACGAGATTCGGCTGCTCCCGTATCTGGACGCATTGCTCGTCACCGCGGAGGCAGCATGGCAGACCGCCGTAAGCGGCTTGCACGGCGAGCGCACTCTGGAGGCTGTGTACGTCCCGCGCCGCCGCCGCTGGTTTCGTTGAATCTGTAGGCTATGCGCTTTGACCGCTAGTGGGCGGCGGACTGGTCGTCCTTGAGCTTCTGCAGCTTCTCGGAGATGTCTTTGTTATCGGGGTCGAGTTCCTTCGCCCGGCGCAGGACGGTGAGCGCTTCGCCGGACCGGCCCAGCTTGATAAGCACGTCCGCCAGATGGCCGAGTACGGTCGGGTCGTCCTTCATCAACTCGGCCGCATGGCGCAGTTGGGCCAGCGCCTCCTCGGTGCGGCCCAGCCGAAAGAACACCCAACCGAGGCTGTCCACGTACGCGCCGTTGTCAGGCTCCAGTTTCACCGCTTTCTGAATCAGGTCGAGCGCTTCCTCCAGATGGACGCCTTTGTCGGCCCACATGAATCCGAGGTAATTGGGGGCCGCTGGATCTTCGGGGTCGAGTTGGATGCTTTTCTGGAAAAGTGTGGCCGCCTTGTCCAGGTTTCCGGCGCGTTCGCATGCCGCGCCGTAATAGAAGTAGAACCGGCCATCGAGCTTGGCTCCCTCCGGCATCTCGGCGGCGAGCGTCTCGGCGTCGGCGAACGAAGCGATCGCCTTGTCGTACTCTTTTTTCTCGCTGAAGAGCAGGCCGGAGTAATACGGCACCTGATAGGCGGCCGGGAACTTCTGCTGGGCGGCCTTCAGCGTTTCGGCCGCCGCGTCGAACTGCTTCAGTTTGATTTGGAGCAGGGCGGCGCGCAGATACGGCAGAAGCTGGTTGGGATTGATGACGATCGACTGTTGATAATTCGAGATGGCCTTTTCATCTTTGTCGAGGTTTTCGTACAGTTCGCCGAGGTAGTTGTAGATTCCATAGTGCAGCGGTTCCCGCTTGATGATGTCCTCGAGGACGGCTGCCGCCTTCTCTTTTTCGTCAGCCCGCAGATAGTTCAAGGCGAGCTGTTCGCGGACCTGGGGCGTGTCCGGTCGTTTTGCGAGCAACCGGGCATCGATATCCGCCGCCTGTTGGAAGTCGCCCTGGTCGGCATACACTTCGCCCAGGCGCATCAGAACGTCGGGGTCGTCGGGGGCCAGCGCCAACGCCTTTTCGTAGCAGGTCTGGACCCGTTTGCGGTCAATCTTCGTCGTCCAGGTGGGTTTCTGTTTGAAGATGAGGGCGTAGAAGTCGCCGAGGCGCATCCAGTAATCGCTTGCGTCGGTCTTTTGGCGGAATGCGTGATCGAGGAGGGCGATCCCTTTGGCCAGCGCGTCCTGCTGGGCATAGATGTCGAGAAGGCTTCCGAGCGCGTTGACGTTGGTCGGATCGCTCTTCAATGCTTTGCGGAACACGGTGACGGCTTTGTCGGTCTGATTGTCGGTCCGGTACACGAGGCCGAGCCAGTACAGGAGATCGGCCTCGTTGGGGTTGGCCTTGACGGAGGTCTCGATGACGCTGACGGCGTTGGTGAGGTCGTGTTTGCTCAGGTATATCTGTCCGAGCCGGATGGCCAGCCGAGAGTCTCGCGGATCCAGTTGGAGCGCGCGCTGGTAGCGAACGAGCGCGGCGTCGAGATCGCCGCGGAATTCCTCGGATACGCCGGTCGCGTATTCGGCGAGCGCTTCCGCCTGTCGTTCCTGCGCGGGTGAGAGGTCCCACGAGGTGGTTGCGGACGGAGGCGTGGAACGGTAGGCACTCCCGGCGCGCGTTCCGGCGCAGCCGGCGGCCAGCACCGCAGAAAACACGACGGTCGCCAGCGCAACCGCGGGGTTGCACCCAATTACCCTTCGGTGTGACATGCCCCTTGCGACGACTCCTAGCGATTCCGCTTCTTGTGACGCATCGCTTTCAAGCGCTTGCGGCGCTTGTGCCTGTTGATCTTCTGCTTGCGTCGTTTCTTCAGCGAGCCCATGCGGGTCTCCTTGTTGGTTCCGGCATCAATTGTTGGTCAAATTCAGTAGATGACCTTGTTCAACGGGTACTCGATAATACCCTCGGCGCCGGCGTCTTTCAACTGCGGGATGATCTCGCGCACGACCTTCTCATCGATGATCGTTTCCACCGCCACCCAATCCTCACGCGAGAGCGCCGACACCGTCGGGTTGCGCAGGGCGGGCAATTCCTTCAACAGCGCGGCCAGTTTCGCCCGGGGCACGTTCATCTTCAGTCCGACCTTCTCCTCGGCGGCGAGCGCGCCGCGCAACATCAGCGCGATCGTTTCGATCTTCTTGCGTTTCCACTTGTCGGCCCACGCCGTCTTGTTGGCGACCAACTGCGGGTAGCTCGACACGATGGTCTCGACGATCCGCAGGTTGTTCGCCTTCAGCGACGACCCGGTCTCCGTCAACTCGACGATCGCGTCCACCAACTCGGGGGCTTTCACTTCCGTCGCCCCCCAGGAAAACTCGACGTCGGCCGTCACGCCGTTCTTGGTCAACCAGCGCCGCGTCATTTCGACCAACTCGGTCGCGATGCGTTTGCCCTGCAAATCCTTCACCGAGTGGATGGAAGAATCGTTCGGCACAGCCAGGACCCAGCGCGCGGGGTTGGTCGTCTGTTTGCTGTAGGCGATCTCGCCCACCACCTGCACGTCGCTGTCGTTCTCGGCGATCCAGTCGGCGCCGGTCAACCCCGCGTCGAGAAAGCCGTGCTCGACGTACCGGCTGATCTCCTGGGCGCGGATGAGCCGCAACTCCAGCTCGGCGTCCTCCGTCCGCGGCACGTAACTGCGGCTGCTGGTGGACACTTTCCAGCCCGCCTTCGCCATTAGGGCGAAGGTCGATTCCTGGAGGCTGCCCTTGGGCAATCCGAATCGCAACACTCGTTTGGCTGTCTTGTCACTCATATCTCAATTGCTCGTTCGCTCGCTTGCGCGAGTCGGTTCGTTTGCTGTCGACGACGCGCTCGACGGGCCGGATGACCCATCGGCGCCCGGCTCTCACCGCCGCCGGTTCGCGTCCATCTCAATGCGTCGTCACTCCCAGGTCCTGACCGTCCGCCCCTCGATCTTCAGCTTGCCCTGGGCGAACAGCCGGATCGCCTCCGGATAGATCTGATGTTCGGCCAACTGAATCCGCTGGTGCAACGACGCCGGCGTATCGTTGGCGAACACCGGCACCGGCTGTTGCATGACAATCGGCCCGGCATCGACGCCTTCATCCACGAAATGCACCGTGCAGCCGGTGACCTTCACGCCGTGCCGTAACGCCTGTTCCCAGGCCCGGAGACCGGGAAACGCGGGCAACAACGACGGATGGACGTTCATCATGCGGCCCGCAAACGCGCGCAGCATCGGCGATTTCACCACCCGCATGTAACCTGCCAGTGCCACAAACTGCACGTCCGCATCGAGAAGCGCGTGGACCATCCGCTCTTCCAATTCCGGTTCCAACTTCGTTTTGAACCGGCTCGGCCCGATGAATTCGGCTTTGACGCCGTGCTGGCGGGCCCGGTTCAAAACGAGAGCGTCCGCCACGTCGCTCAGGACCACGGCGACCTCGCCGGGAATTCTCCCGCTGGCGCACGCCTGCAGGATCGCTTCGCAATTGGAGCCGGTTCCCGAACCGAGGACTCCGATGCGAAAATCACTGCTAGTCACGGGGCGTTTCTAAACGAACCCCTGCTAAAACACAAGCGCGCAGAGCAACCCCTTGACGGCGTGCTCTTGTCATGAATTCGTCACATGACCGTAACGCGATTGACACGGGCAATTCTTAGCTTGTATTCGTATTGGTTCGTGTGGGAGGCGTGCGAGCCGCCGGGGCGGGTTGGCGGCAACAGAGGTCTATGGTTCCCATTCTTCTAGTCGGCGTTTGCCTGGCGGCGGTTGTCGGCTTGTACTTTCGCAACAATCCGCTGAACCACAGCCGGTGGTACATGCTGCGGCGGTTCGTCAACTGGTTCCCCCTCGCCCTGACCTACGCATTCCTGTACATGGGACGTTACAACCTGAACGTCGCCAAGAACGCGCTGGGCGCCATGATGTCCAAGGAGGATTTCGGACTGATCTTTGCCGCCGGCACCGTGACGTATGCGCTGTCGTTTCTGGTCAACGGCCCGCTGGTCGACAAGATCGGCGGCAAGAAAGGGATCATCATCGCCGCGTTCGGGTCCGCCTGCGCCAACGTTCTGTTGGGTGTGTTGACCTTTTTTCTGGTGACGGGCCGGCTGAAGCTCAATCTGGTCGTGGCGTTTTCGGCGATCTACTCGCTGAACATGTATTTCCAAAGTTACGGTGCGGTCTCCATCATCAAGGTCAAGGCGTATTGGTTCCACGTCCGCGAACGGGGCATCTTTGGAGCGATTTTTGGCACCTTCATTTCGGTCGGCGCCTATTTCGCGTTTGACTGGGGACAGGCCATCGTTGACATGACCCGGGCCAACCCGCACGGCCAGTTGGGTTGGTTCCAAGGGTTCATCCAACGGATGTTTGCGCTGGAGACAAAACCGGTGGACGCCACCTGGGCGGTCTTCTTCATACCGGCGGCCATCGTGGTGGTCTGGGCGCTGATCGATTGGTGGTTGATCAAGGATACGCCGGAAGAGGCCGGGTTCGCGCCGTTTGACACGTGCGACGCGTCCTCGGGCCAGATGCACGTGAACTTTACCACGATGGACCTGCTCAGGAAGGTTTTCACAAGTCCCCTGATGCTGTTGATCGCAGTCGTGGAATTGACCTCGGGCGTGTTTCGCAATGGGATTACGCAGTGGTATTTCATTTTCGCCCACGAAGTCAAACAACCCGGCGCGGGCTTCTTCCTGAGTCATTGGGGCCTGCTGATTTGCGTGTTCGGAATCGTCGGAGGGTTTGTGGGTGGACTGATCTCGGACAAGATGTTCCAGTCACGCCGCGGCCCGCCGGCGGCGCTGTTGTGTGGCGTGGTGTTGTTGATGGCGGGGCTGATGGCAGCGTTTCTTTTCTCGGCGCCGTGGATTGCCGGCACGGCCGGGCTGTTCATTGTCATGGCGGCGATCGGGATCACCTCCCTGATGTCGGGCACGGCGGCGACGGATTTCGGCGGGCGGAAGGCGACCGCGACGTGTTCGGGAATTGTGGACGCGTTTGCGTATTTGGGCAGCGGACTGCAATCCGTTTGCCTCGGCTATATCACGACGCGGAATTGGCTGTGGTGGCCGGTGTTCCTGATGCCGTTCGCGATTCTGGGCGGGGCGATTGCCCTGATGATTTGGCACGAATTGCCCGCGGCCACGCGGCGCTACATCATCGAGGTCGAACGGCAGAGCGCGCCGGAACCGTCGGCCGAGTTGGTTACCTAGTCGCCGGCGATCGGACCGCTACCACCGGTGCCACGGGCGGCCGTAATAGAACCCGTAGTGGAAATCGTAGAAGGACGCATCTTGCCGGCGTTGTTCGGCGGCCACGGCCCGGGTGTAGGTGTCGAGCATGTAGTTGACGACGCGGTCGGAGACGCCTTCGTTACGGAGGCGGATGACATCGTCGGAACTGAGCCGGAACACCGTGCCCGTAGCGTCAATGCGGCGCATGATCTCCTCGTCCGGCACCCCCACCTTGACCATCGAGATGATGTCCGCCTGGGTCAGCGGAACCGGCCGGGGAGGCGTCGCACAGCCGACCACCAGCGCAGCGGCAAAGGCGATGGCCAGGATTCGTATCATGGCGCGCCGGAATCTACCGAATTCTCGTCGGAATGCAAATCTGACGATTGCTGGGTTCGGCGGAGGTCTCCCGACCTCGCCGCGGAGGCTGGCGCGGTCGGAAGACCCGCGCACAAAAAGTGCGCGCGCCATCACTTCGCTTTCACGTTCACGGAACCGGATTGGGTGAACTTGCATTGGGGCGTGTTGAAGCGGGCGCAGTTGACATCGTAATGCACTTGCACGGTGTTGTTTGGAAGCGCGGCGAACGCGACATCGTTGAACGCGGCCGGATCGAGCGCGAGCTTGTTCGAGAACGCAAACTGGGCCAGTTCCTCGAACGTTTGCGGCCAGCGTTCGTCGGTTGCCTGAAACGCCTGCGTGGCGGCGACGAGTTGTTTGACCTCGTCACGGGCAAACTCAACCGCGGCTCGGTTCATTCGGTTGTAATCCTTCAGCGCGGCCTGGAATGCCCTCTCGCGGGGCGACGCGCAAGCGGCGATGAGGAGCAGCGTTGCCAACCCTGCGGATCGGCCCGACACGTCAGTACCCGGTTTGGCGGATCTTTTGAATGAGCCGCGTCGTGGAGAACCCTTTCACGAATGGCAGGATCCGAATTTTGGAGCCGACGGCGGTGAGCACGGCGCGCTCGCGTCCCACCAAGGTTTCCGGCCGGTAGTCGCCTCCCTTGACGTAGACATCGGGCCGCACGGCGGCCAGAAATCGATGAGCGCGGACTTGGGGGAAAATGACGACTGCGTCCACGCAAGCCAGGGCCGCCAGCACCGCCGCGCGTTGCTGTTGCGGAGCCAGTGGACGGTGCGGACCTTTGAGTTGGCGGACGGACTGGTCGCCGTTGAGACCGACGATCAAGAGGTCACCGAGTTTCTTGGCGCGCTGGAGGTAGCTGACGTGACCAAAATGAAGGAGATCGAAGCATCCGTTGGTGGCGACGATGCGTTGGCCAGCCCGACGCGTCGCCGCCGCCCAGCGGGCGGCTTGTTTCAGTGTTAACACCTTGGAGGGAGCGGATTTCGGCATTCGGTTTTTAGCTTGCTTCCGCGTTGCGCTATGCCATCATTTGACTTGAGGGAGCATGACTCACGGCAGAAGGTCGGTCAAGGTAGATTTCTAAGACGGCGGGGCCGCCTCGGACCAAGGGGTGGCGGCGATGTTCGCGGTCGGATTGATACGATCAGGAGGTTATGGAGACGCTTCACTGGATTGGCGCTGGACTCTATTTCACGATGCTGGTGGCCTTGTCCTGTTACGGTGTTCATCGTTACTGGATGATTTACCTTTATTTGCGGCACCGGAAGGAGGTTTTGAAACCGGCGCGCTGTCTCCCCGAGCTTCCCAAGGTAACGGTGCAGTTGCCGCTGTACAACGAGATGTACGTGGCCGACCGTTTGCTCGACGCGGTGGCGGCGCTGGACTATCCCAAGGACAAGCTGGAGGTACAGGTCCTGGACGATTCGACGGACGAGACGACGCAGATTGTGGCGCGGAAGGCCGCGGCCTTGCGCCAACTCGGTTTTGCGGTCCATCACATCCACCGGGCCAATCGGTTCGGTTACAAGGCGGGCGCGTTGGAGAACGGCCTGCATCAGGCCGCTGGTGAGTTTATTGCGATTTTCGATGCCGACTTCGTTCCGCAGGCCGACTTGCTGCAGAAGACCATCCATTTCTTTGCCGACCCGAACATCGGCATGATTCAAACCCGGTGGGGCCATCTGAATGAGCAGTATTCGTTGCTGACCAAGATTCAGTCAATGTTGTTGGATGGTCATTTCCTGATCGAGCAGACGGCGCGCGCCCGCTCGGGTCGGTTTTTCAATTTCAACGGTACGGCGGGCATCTGGCGCCGCAGTTGCATCGAAGCCGCGGGCGGTTGGCATCACGACACCTTGGCCGAGGACCTCGACCTGAGCTACCGCGCGCAGATCAAGGGCTGGCGGTTCCTGTTCTTGCCGGAGATTGTGACGCCGGCGGAGTTGCCCGTGGAGATGAACGCCTTCAAGTCGCAGCAACACCGCTGGGCAAAAGGCTCGATCCAGACGTGCAAGAAGATGTTGCCATCGCTGTGGCGCAGTGACCTGCCGCTCAAAATCAAGTTCGAAGGTACGGTGCATCTCACGAGCAATTTCGGTTACGTCATGTTGCTGGTGTTGTGCGCCTGTTTCCACTCGTCCGCCTCGGCCGGCACGTATCAGGCCTCGGGCGGTAATCCGTGGACAAAACTGCTGCTGGTGGATGCGCCGCTGTTCGTCGCGGCGTCGGTCTCGATCAGCCTGTTTTACTTCTGCGCCCAACGCGAGCTTCATGCCCAGTGGTGGAAACGGTTGCTGTATCTGCCCGTGTTGATGGCGGTGGGGGTGGGTTTGTCAATCAACAATGCGCGGGCCGTGCTCGAAGCGGTCTTCAACCATCACAGCGAGTTTATCCGCACCCCGAAATACGGCGTGGCGCGCGGCCACGAATTCCTGTCGGGCAACAAGTACCGGGCGTTGCGCGGCCTGATTCCCTATATCGAGTTGGGGTTTGGCGTCTACTTCAGCTATGTCCTCGTCCTGGCGATCGACCAAAGGCAGTGGAGCCTGGCTCCGTTCGTGATGGTGTTCCAGGGCGGCTTCCTGTACGTCGCCCTCATGTCGCTGCTGCAAAGCTCCTGGCGGGCGCTGCGGCAATCCACCCCGCCCGAATTGCTGCCCGCCGGGGCGTGACGCGAACCGGGTTTGCGTCGTCCGCAGTTTTCGGCGCACTCTAATTGCTTGCCAGTTGGCCGCTCCGTTGCCATGCTGGGTGCCCGGTGAGGAATAGCGATGGAACCGCTCGGCATCATTGCAGGCAACGGCGAGTTCCCTCTGGTCTTGGCCCGCGCGGCCCGGCAGCAGGGCGTCGGCCGTCTCGTCGCCGCGGGGTTTGACGGCGAAACGAGACCCGAGGTCGGCGACGTCGTGGACGAGATCGAGTGGGTCAAGCTCGGCCAACTCGGCAAACTGATCGACGTGTTCACGTCGCGCGGCGTGAAACAGGCGGTCATGGCGGGCGGTATTGCGCCGGCGAACCTGTTCAAGAACCTGCGTCTCGACTTGCGGATGACCGCCGTCGCCCTGCGGCTCAAGCAACGCAACGCCGAAACCATTTTTGGCGCCATTGCCTCCGAGATGGCGAAGGACGGAGTGGAACTGCTCGATCCCCGGCCGTTTCTCGGCGACGCGGTGCCGGAACCGGGCCCGCTCACGCGTCGCCAACCGAGCACGGAGCAGCAGGAGGACGTCGCGTTCGGATTGAAAATCGCCAAGGCCGTGAGCGCGCTCGACATCGGTCAAACCGTCGTGGTGAAGAATGGCACGGTGCTCGCGGTCGAGGGGTTTGAGGGTACGGACGAATCGATACGCCGCGGCGGTGCGCTGGCAGGCGAGGCGGGTGGCGCCGTGGTCGTGAAGGTGAGCAAACCCAACCAGGATTTTCGCTTCGACATCCCGTGCGTTGGCCAGCAGACGATCGAATCGTGTCTCGCGGGCCACGTTGCCGTGCTGGCGATCGAGGCCGGCCGCGCGCTGCTCCTGAACCGGGGCGCCTTGGTGGAGGCAGCCGACAAACGCGGCCTGTGCATCACGGCGGTGGCACCATGAGCAATCTCATCCGCGTGGGGGTGGTGGGTGTCGGGTCCCTCGGCTCGCACCACGCCCGGATTTACTCGGAATTGGCCAAGCGAAACGCCGGCCAGTACCAATTCGTCGGCATCCATGATACGGACAACATCAAGGTGCGCGCCATGGCCGAGAAATATGGCGGGGGCACGTTCGAGAGCGTGCAGGAGATGACGAGGTTTGTGGATGCGGTGAGCGTGGCCACGCCTACCGACACGCATTACGAGGTGGCGCGGATGTTTCTGGAGCGCGGCAAACATGTCCTCATCGAAAAGCCGATTGCCGACAGTCTTCGCGAGGCCGGGGAACTGGTGACGTTGGCCCGCCAGAACAAGTGCGTGCTGCAGGTCGGCCACGTCGAGCGATTCAATCCCGTGATGCGCTACCTCAACGAGGTCTTGGAGGAAGCGCGGTTCATTGAGGTGCATCGCCTCTCGCCGTACCCGGGCCGGTCGACCGACATCGGCGTCGTGCTCGACCTGATGATCCACGATCTCGACGTCGTGCTGTCGCTGGTCAAATCGAAACTCGCCAAAGTGGACGCCGTCGGCATTCCCGTGCTCAGCGAGAGCGAGGACATCGCCAACGCGCGGCTCAAGTTCGCCAACGGCTGCGTTGCCAACATCACCGCCAGCCGCGTGTCGGCCGAACGGATGCGCAAGATTCGGATTTTCGGCCGGACCGGCCACGGCGCGGCGTACATCTCGCTCGATTACATGAACCAGGTCGGCGAGTTGTACCGGGTGGCCAGCGAGGACGCGCAGGAATCGGGCCTGCTCAAGAAGCTGTTGGCCGGCAAACACGCCAGCATCGTCAGTGAATTCGCGGGCCGGAAGATCGTCCGCGAACCGCTGCCGATCGAACGCGACGAACCGCTCAAGCTCGAACTCCAGCACTTTCTCGACTCGGTGAGCCAACACCGCGAACCACTGGTCACGGGCGAAGCCGCCAAGCAGGCCCTCGAAGTCGCGATGGAAATCACCGAGCAGGTGCGGAATGCGGGCTGAGCCGTTGCCGTGTCACCCGGAGTGAAGCGAAGGGTCTCACACGCGAACGGGAGATTCTTCGCTGCGCTCAGAATGACAACCCAGACAATCATGTTCGTCGTCGGCGAAGCGTCGGCGGACGCGCACGCGGCAGTCTTGATTCGCGAGCTGCGCCGGCAATCGCCCGACGTCCAACTCTTCGGCGCCGGCGGACCGAAGATGCGCGACGCCGGGATGGAATTGCGGCTGGATCTCACCGAGCACGCGGTGGTCGGGCTGGTGGAGGTGCTCAAGAGCTATCGCAAGTTCAGGCGCATCTTCAACGACCTGTTGGCCGAGGTCGCCCGCCGCCGGCCCGGTGCGGTGGTCCTGGTGGATTTCCCCGGGTTTAATTTGCGGTTGGCGACGGCGGTGAAGCAGCGCCACCCGCAGACGAAGGTCATCTATTACATTTCACCGCAACTCTGGGCCTGGCATGGCAGCCGCGCCAAGCAGATCGAGCGCGACATCGATCTGATGGTGACCATTTTCCCGTTTGAGAAGGATTGGTATGCCCGGCATGCGCCGAAGTTGCGGGTCGAATTCGTCGGGCATCCGATGATAGACCAATTGAGGGAAGCCACCGATCTCTCAGGCTGTCACCCTGAGCGAAGCGAAGGGTCTCTGTCCAAGACACCGGAGATTCTTCGCTCCGCTCACAATGACAAGAGGGAGGACAATCTGGTCTTGCTCCTGCCCGGATCCCGCGAGCGGGAGGTGGCGAAGATCTGGCCGATCCTGGCGAAAGTCGTTGACGAGATGCCCGGCAATGTGGAGTTCGTCGCCGCGGCGGTGAACGAACAAACTGCGGCGATGATGCGCCATCCGCGGGTCCGGGTCGAAGTCGGCATGGCACAGGCGTGGATGCGGCGGGCCGCGCTGGCGATCACCGCCAGCGGGACGGCGACGATGGAATGCGCGTTCCACGGGTGTCCGATGATCGTCGTCTACAAAGTGGCCGGACTGACCTACCTCGTGGGCCGAATGGTCGTAACCGTCAACTGGCTGGCGATGCCCAACGTCATCGCCGGCCGGGAAATCGTTCCCGAGTTTATCCAGTACGACGCGAGGCCGGGCCGGATCGCCGGGGCTGCCCGACAGCTCTTGGAGAATTCGGCGAAGCGCGAAGCGATGCAACGGGATCTCGCCGCGGTTGTGGGCCCGTTGGGCGGCCCCGGCGCCAGCGATCGCGCCGCGCGGGTGATACTGGATCTTCTCACCGCGAAGAGCGCGAAAGACACGAAGTCTTTGTGATCTCTGTGTGCTTCGTGATGGGGGAGTGCATTCCCAATTGCGCGCGCTCGCAACCAGTGAGTGGTGCCACGAACTCAGGCCGGGCGTTGGCCGCCGACCATCAGGTGGCGGTCCGTGAGTGCTCTTACCCGCAGCCAGTCCAACCGGGCCTCTCGTAGCTGCTGACGAACCTCGGCCGGGGTGAACGCCGCGAGCAGTGAATTCAAGAAATCGCGTTTCAGCACGTTCGGCTCGCCGCCCGAGTATTTCGTCACCAACGCCCGCGCGGCTTCTCGGGTGGGCGGGCGGCGCAAATCGACGACGAACACGAGGGTGCCCGGTTGGGAATATCGGCGAACGGTTTGCCACAACACCTGCGGGTGTCGCAGATGATGGAGCAGGCTGCTGCTGAGGATAACGTCGTAGGTCGTGGCCGGCAGCGCGACGTCCGGCACGAGGCCCTCGATGAGTTTCACGCGGGTCGCGAGTTTGCGGCGTCGCAGGGTCTGGCGCGCTTCGTCCAGCATCGCTGCCGAGCCATCGACGGCGTGAAACCGGTAGCCGGGGTTTGCGCGGGCGAAGCGCCGGGTAACGTCGCACGGTCCGCAGCCGATGTCGAGGACCAGGGCGCGGCGGGGCCGGTCCGGGAAAAGTGCGTCGAACAATTTCGGGTAGAGGCTGTGGGCGGACTCGAAATCGGCCGCGGCGTAGGCCCGGGCCTGCTCCTGGTCGAGCATCAGTTCCGGCTCGGGGATCCGTCTCATCTCGACTGAATCAATGTTGTCGAGTGAGGAAGAAACCGGCAATGGCCCGCAGCGGTTCGGCGGACCTGGGGAAGCCGCGGAGTTGGGCTTGCGCGTCGGCAATGAGGTCGGCGGCAAATCGGCGGGACTGGTCGACGCCGAGCACGGTGGGGAACGTGGACTTGTGGTTCTTGGTGTCGGCGCGAACGCTCTTGCCCATGACTTCCTTCGTGCTGGTGGCGTCGAGGACGTCGTCGATCACCTGGAACGCAAGGCCGAGGTCCTGGCCGTACCGGGTGAGCCGTTTCAGTTGGACGGGGGTCGCGTTACCGGCCATTGCGCCGAGCCGGATCGAAGCGGTGATGAGCGCGGCGGTCTTGTTGAGGTGCGTGCATTTGATTTCTTCGAGGCTGAGGTGGTTGTTCTCGCCTTCGAGGTCTTGCACTTGGCCGGCGATGAGGCGCTGGCTGCCAGCGGCGAACGCGAGTTCGCGCACGAGCAGGCCGATCGGGTACCGTCGGGGCGGACGAGCTTTGGCGACGAGCGCGAACGCTTCGGTGAGCAACGCGTCGCCGGCGAGCACCGCGATGCCCTCGCCGAAGACCTTGTGATTGGTCGGTTTGCCGCGGCGCAGGTCGTCGTCGTCCATGCACGGCAGGTCATCGTGGATGAGCGAGTAGGTGTGAATGCATTCGACCGCGCAGGCCAGGGGCAGGGCGTCCCGGCCGGCCCGTGCTGGGGCGACGGATTGGCTGGCGGCCAGGCAGAGAATCGGGCGCAGACGTTTGCCGCCGGCGAAGATGGAGTATCGCATGGCCTGGTGAATGGTAACCGGCTCGGCTGATTCCGCCGGGAGAAATTTCTCAAGCGCGCCGTCCACGCGCTCACTCATGCGACGAAGATAGCGGTCGAGATCGAACCTAGCCTCGGTTTTCACTCCATGTCCTCGGTTGGACCTGTATGGTAGGATGGTGAGGCGGCATTTCAAGCGAAAGTTTTGGGCGAAACCGAATGGGGGTAGAATCGGGTTGACTTGGCTGGCGAATTGCTTAAATAGAAAGTGGTTCCTCCGATGCCCACTTACGAATACGAATGCCAGAAGTGCCATCATCGGTTCGAGTTGTTCCAGTCGATCAAGGATGAACCGGTGAAGACCTGCCCGAAATGCCGCGGGCGGGTGAAGCGATTATTCGGCACCGGAGCGGGCTTGATTTTCAAAGGATCAGGGTTTTACATCACCGATTATCGGAAGCCGGGCTATCGTGAAACTGCCAAGAAGGAAAGCAGCGCCGCCGCGGGGACGACCGTCGATTCGAAATCGGGCGCGGCGAAACCCGGCGTCTCAAAACCATCGACGAAGAAGGATTAGACCATGTTGACCTGTTCGAAGTGCGGATACGACAACGAATTGGGCCGCATATTCTGTCATTCCTGCGGCGCCAAACTTGATTTGAGTGAAATCAAATCACCCAGCCAGGGTGGCGCGAAGTTGAAGAAGAGCGGCGGCGGTACCGGCCGGCTCGTCTGGCGCCTGCTGGGTGGGTTGATACTCTTGGCCGTTATTGCGATCGTCTGTCTCGCCGCTCAGGTGCCGCACATCCGCCCCATCAGCACGACCAACCAAGACTTGATCTCGGCCGACAAGAAGCGTTTCGATTTGGACCAACTGGCCGCGTTGAATCGGCCCCAGGTGATCTCGATTACCGAGGCCGAACTGAACGCCTTTATCAGCTCGCTTGGCTTCGCGAAAGGTGAGAACAAAGGGGCCGCGCTGACGCCGGTCACCGTGCAACTCGAGCTCGGCAACGGCGTGGTGACGGCGATCTTCGTCGGCAAACTGTCGGTCGGGAGCGCCTTCAGCAAGAGAGTGTACCTCAGCTACGTTGGCAAACCGACGATCGAAGACGGCCAGTTTGTGTTCCAGCCCGTGAGCGGAGCGATTGGCTCGCTGCCGATTCCTCAGCCGCTGATGGAGGCGACCGGGATCTTCGACCAGTGCTTCGGAAAGCTGTTCGCCAATCTCAGCCGGGAACAGCAGGTGCTCAACTCGCTCAAGTCGATTTCCGTCACGCCGCAGCAGGTCGAGTTGAGCTACGAGCCGCCGGCGGCCACCCACTAGCGAGCGGTTCGCGCCGGCCATGAACGCGCGACGCCCGAGGGGATTGTTTGCCGCCCTCACCGCGTCCCTCGCCCTGACGCAGATCGCCGTTCCCCGCAGCGGCTCCGCGGCTTCATCCACCAACGCACTGGTCTGCACCCTCAGCCCCTCGCGGCAGTTCGTGGCGTACGCCAACGACCGGCTTCTGCCTTCGGCCCTGTGCGCTTACGCCGAGCAGGTGAAACGTGAGTGGCTGTGGTTGTTGGACGCGTCCGGCCAGTGGCGCGATCCGATTCTGATCGTGGTGCGTCCCCGCGAACCGTCACTGGCCCAGGCGCCGGCGGTTTCGCTGGAGACGTTTCAGACCGACGAGCATCTCAAGTATCAGGTTGATTGCCTGACGCCGCTCGACGAACCGGCGCTGCTGACGACGGTGGTCGAGGCGTTGTGTGCGGAGTGGGCGAATCGCGATCAGCCGACCGTTCGGGGTCGGGGCTATGTTACGCCGCGGATGCCGTTGTGGCTGGTCCAGGGCATTGCCGCATCCATTCAGGGTCGTGGCGATCTCTTGCTGGCTGTGGCACGGCGGTCGGTCGTCGCGGGCCGGCCCCAAGGCGCCGGCGACTTGTTGAGAATCAAGCTGCTTCCATCCGACCCCGCCGAGCGTGGCCTCGTCCAGGCCAACGCATGGATGTTCACCGAGAGCTTGCTGGCTCTTCCCAATGGCGCGCGGAAGCTGCAGAGATTTCTCACGGAGTTGGGCGCGCAGAAAGTGGCCAGCAACGCGTTCTGGGCGGTGTACCACGGAGATTTTCCCCGGGACATCGCGCTGGAGAAATGGTGGAGCCTCCAACAGGTCAGCCGCACGTCCGTCGTGGTGGCAGAAAACCTCTCGGCGCGGGAGACGGCGCAGCGGCTGGACGAGATCCTGCCGACGGAGCTCGATCTCACGAACAGCCGGCCGGGCGTGCCCGGCGAACGAGAAGTGCCAATCACCCAGCTGTGGCGTTATGACGAACAGCCGTGGTTGCTGGACGTGCTCACGATGAAGTTGGATCGGCTCGGCGAACTGCGCGGCCGGGCGCACCCGCTTTATCGGCGCGCGATCGATGACTATGTCGACGCCCTGAGTTGGCTGATGCGCAAGAGCACGGTGCGCTTTCGGCGGGCGGTCCGGAGGGCGGAGGCCGAACGGCTTGCGGCGGAGGAACGATCCAGCGCGATCGCCGCGTACATCGATCAGGCCGAGCGCGTCTACGCTCCCGAGGAGTTCTCCAGCGTTTTCGCCGGTTCCTTCCGCACGCTGGACCAGTTCCAGAAGCTGGAGAACGAACGCCACAGCCCGATCAGCGATTACCTGGACAAGTTCGACCGGGAATGAGGAAATGGTTCATGGTTGAACGTCCATGAACCATCAACCATTTTCCATTTGCCTCAGCAGCGCCTGCAGTTTCTCCCGCTGCTCTCGTAGCTGCTGCTGTTTGTCGCGTTCGCGCTGCACAGCGATCGGCGCGGCTTTCGACACAAAGTTGTCATTCGCCAGCTTGGCATCCGTCGCCGCCAATTGCTTCTCGATGTCGGTCAATTGCTTCGTCAGACGTTTGCGCTCGGCCTCCGCGTCCACGGCCCCGACCATGAAGACGGTGGCGGTCTTTGTAACGAGGCTCGGGGTGACACCGTGTGGTACGTAATTGGGGGTGACGCGAACGCCGCAGTTGCCAATCAGCCGCATCATTGTGTGGCAATCTTCGGCCGTAAAGCGTTCGGTCACGACGACGAACTCCACGTGTTGTTTCGGAGGGATCGCGTATTCGTTGCGCAGTTGTCGAGCGGCGCTGATAATCTCGTACAACTCGTCGACCTTCGCCGCGTGCTCGGCGGTTGCGCCCTCGATTGTGCGGGGCTGCGGCCACGCGGCGAATTGAATCGTACCGCTCCCGCCGGTGTCCGCCCAGAGTTCCTCGGTAATGAACGGGGCGAACGGATGGAGCAGACGCAGGATCGTGTTGAACGCTTCGTCGAGCACGGCGATGTTCGGCAACACCTTACTGGCTTCGATGTACCAATCGCAGAAGTCGCCCCAGACGAAGTCGTAGAGTTCTTTGGCCGCTTCATTGAACTTGTAGTTGTCGAGGGCGGCGCTGACTTTCGTGATGGCCTCGTTCATCTCGAAGAGAATCTTCAGGTCGTGGGCATTGTACTCGGTCGGTGGCACAGGCTTCCGCGCCTGTGGTGCCGTTGGATTCGCAGGCAGGGACGCCTGCGCCAGTTGGTTCTGCCGTTGCATCTGGATGAACCGCGCGGCGTTCCAGAGTTTGTTCATGAAGTTGCGGCCGACTTCGCAGCGTTTCTCGTCGAACAGGATGTCCTGTCCCTGCGGCGCGATGAGCATCAGGCCGAACCGCAAGCCGTCGGCGCCGTATTTCGAGATGAGATCGAGCGGGTCGGGCGAGTTGCCGAGCGACTTGCTCATCTTCCGGCCGACGGAGTCGCGGATGATCCCGGTGAAGTACACGTTCGAGAATGGTTTCTCGTCCCTGAACTCGTAGCCCGCCATGATCATCCGTGCGACCCAGAAGAAAATGATGTCGGGACCGGTGACCAGGTCGGCGGTCGGATAGAACTTTTTTAGAATTGGTGGCACAGGCGTCCCTGCCTGTGTCATTTCAATGTTCCACTCCATCGTCGCGAACGGCCACAGCCACGAGCTAAACCACGTGTCGAGCACGTCCGGGTCTTGTTCCCAGTTTTCCGGATCGGGGGGCGGCGTGAGCCCGACGTAGACATCCTCGGGACGGGTTTCGGATTTCGGATTTCGGATTTCGAGCTTTCGGTACCACACCGGAATCCGGTGCCCCCACCAGAGTTGGCGGGAGATGCACCAATCGCGCAGGTTGCGCATCCAATGCGTGTAGGTCTTGGTCCAGCGTTCGGGATAGAAGTTGATTGCGCCCTGCTCGACGGCGTCGGTGGAGCGGGGGACTTGCGGATAGCGCAAGAACCATTGTTCGCTGAGATACGGTTCGATGGGCACGTTGGTGCGTTCGCTGTAGCCGACGTTGTGCGTGTGATCTTCGACCTTGAGCAGCAGTCCCTGCTCGGTGAGTTGTTCGACGACGGCCTCGCGGCACTCGAATCGATCGAGACCTTCGAATTCTTCGCCCGCTTCCTCGGTCATCGTGCCGTCGGGGGCGATGACGACGGGGAACGGCAGTTGGTGGCGCAACGCCATTTCGTAGTCGGCCACGTCGTGGGCGGGCGTGACCTTGACGCAACCGGTGCCGAACTTCGGATCCACCGCGGCGTCGGCGATGACGGGGATTTCCTTGTTGCGGAGCGGCAACAGCAGTTTCTTGCCGACCAGATGCCGGTAGCGCGGGTCCTCTGGATGCACGGCGACGGCTTCGTCCCCGAGCATTGTTTCGGGGCGCGTGGTGGCGACCGCCATGAATTGATCCGAGCCAACGAACGGGTATTTGATGTGCCACAGGTGGCCTTGCGTCTCGGTCATGATGACTTCTTCGTCGCTGAGCGCGGTGCGACCGGCCGGATCCCAGTTGACCATGCGCCTGCCGCGGTAAATGAGGCCTTTCTGGTAGAGATCGACGAAGACCTGCAGGACGCAGCGGGAGTACTGGTCATCCATGGTGAAGCGCTCGCGGGTCCAGTCGCACGAGCACCCGAGCTTCTTGAGCTGTTGGATGATGATGCCGCCGTGTTTCTCTTTCCATTCCCAAACCTTCTCGAGGAACTTCTCGCGGCCGAGATCGTTGCGGTGCTTCATCACGCCCTGTTTCTTGAGGGCTTTCTCGACGACCGCCTGGGTCGCGATGCCGGCGTGGTCGGTCCCCGGCAACCAGAGCACTTCGTAGCCTTGCATGCGTTTGCGGCGGGCGAGGATGTCCTGCAGCGTGTTGTTGAGCACGTGTCCCATCGTCAACACCCCGGTCACGTTTGGCGGCGGGATAACGATGGAGTAGGGCGGTTTCGTGGATGCGGGATTGGCGGTGAAATGGCCTTTCTTCAGCCAATCCGCGTACCACTTGTCCTCGACCCGTTTCGGCTCGTAGGCTTTGGGGATTTCGGTTGCCGGCATAGCGGGCGAAATATGGCGTAAGCTTGGCCGCTTGCGCTACCAAAAAGTTGCGTGTACTCTCTGCGCCGGCATGACCAACGAGGAACGCAAACCGATTGTCGCGCGACTGCTCAAGGAAGGCCAGACGCTCTCGCAGATTCTCGATTACCTGCACAAGGAAACGGGCGACTCGATCACCTACATGGAGCTGCGGCTGCTGCTTTCCGAGATGCCCGACGCGAAGTTGCCGGAGAAAGAGCTGCTGAGAACGCCGACGCCTCCGAGGCCCGCCGCCGGCCCCGGTCCGGGCACCGCGAAGCCCGGAAGCCGGCCGGCAGGTAAAGGAACGGAATCGGCTGGCGGCAGGTTGTCGATCAGCGTCGACCAGGTGCCGGCGCCCGGCGCAATGCTCAGCGGGTACGCGCGGTTCTCCACGGGGGCGAAGGCCCATTGGTTTCTCGACGAAATGGGCCGGCTCGGCATCGAACCCGAACTCGGCTCGGCCAAGCCGACGCAGTCGGACATGCAGGAGTTCAGCACCGAACTGCGGCGGATGTTGCAGCAGGCCGGTGGGATGTAGTCGGGGCGCCCTAGCTGCCGGGCCGTCCAGCGCTGTCGAATTCGTTCCTCAGGATGCCGTACATCTCTGAGTCGATAAACTGTCCCCACTTCTTCACGTGCTGACGCCGTCGGCCCTCGTGGCGCATCCCCAATTTTTGCATGACGCGTCCCGAGGCGATATTGTGGCTGAAATGGTGCGCGAACACGCGGTTCAGCCGCAGTTCGTCGAAAGCGTACTGCAAGACGGCGCGGGCCGCTTCCGTGCAATAGCCGCGGTTCCAATACGGTTTGCCGATCCAGTAGCCCATCTCGGCGTTCTCGTGGTCGCGGTTGACGATGAGGCCGATCGCGCCCATAAGTTCCGAAGTGTCCTTGAGCGTGATGGCGAAGTTGACGGCGGTGCCCTTCTCAAAATCCTCCTGGTGGGTTCCGATCCACGCCTCGGCCATGCCGGGCTCATACGGGTGGGGAATGCGGGCGGTGGTGGCCGCGATCTCGCGGTCGCCCGCCAGCAATTTCACGCGCGGCGCGTCGCTCAATTCGAACGGGCGCAGCATCAGCCGTTGGGTCTCAAGCGTGGGCCGCTTCTTTGCTGACGGGATCTCCAACGTGAACCTTCCCCCCGCGAATGACGCGGGCGTACAGACCGCGCAGGCGAAGCGCGCGGCCTTCGGGCGCGTTCACCAGGACGAATGCCGCCTTGCCGTAGCGCCCGTGGAACTTTTGGCAGCCCGTGTGCGGCTGGCTCGTCACCTCGATGACCGCCGGACCGATCCGCAACCGCGTGCCGGCGGGCAGATTCGCCTCGCTGAGATCGAGGTCGATGACCAGATTATCGCCGGCCAGGTTCATGCGTCCGGCGTCACCGGCAATCGCCTCGAGGAACCGGGCATTGATCACCGAGACTTGTGACAGCGGGTTCGCATCCGGCTTCAGGTTCCAGCGGTCGCCCTCGACGCCCCGTTCCGAATCGAGAGCGGCTTGAGCGGGCGTGCGGCGTTGTTCGCCCGGCAGCCGCAAGACGATGAGCTTGAGCACGCCCCTGTCCTTCGGGCTGGTGCGAACGAGATCAAGGAGACCAGGTGAATCCATGTAAGCGAGATCCTTCGCTACGCTCGGGATGACACCGCTAAAGCGGTGTCACTTTCTCGTTTCGTCCTTGAACAGCTTGTATTCGACGGAATCGACCAGCGCTTCCCAACTGGCTTCGATGATGTTGTCGTGGACGCCGACCGTGCCCCAGGTGTCCTTGCCGTCGGTGCTTTCGATGATGACCCGGGTCTTGGCCGCGGTGCCGCTCTGGGTGTCGAGAATCCGCACTTTGTAGTCGATGAGTTGCACCCTGGCGATCGCCGGATAGAAACCCGTAAGCGCGGCGCGCAGGGCCTTGTCCAGCGCGTTGACGGGCCCATCGCCCTCGGCCACGGTGTGGACCACCTTGCCGTCGACTTCGAGTTTGACGCTGGCTTCGACGATTTGGTGGCCGTCCTCGCCTTGTTTGTCCATGATGACGCGGTAGGCGAGCAGCTTGAAAAACGATTTGTGACGCTGGAGCAGCTTCTGGACGAGGATGTGGAAACTGGCGTCGGCGGCCTCGTACTCATAGCCGGCGTGTTCGAGTTGCTTGAGCTGCTGCAGGATCTCGCGCACCTCGGGCGTGTCCTTGTCGAGGTCCATGCCCAACTCGTGGGCCTTCATCAAGATGTTGCTGCGTCCGCTGAGTTCGCTCACCAACACGCGGCGACGATTGCCGACCGTCTCCGGCTCGATGTGTTCGTAGCTGCGGGCGACCTTTTCGATCGCGTTGACGTGGATGCCGCCCTTGTGGGCAAACGCCGTGGCGCCGACGAACGGTTGTCGGATGTCGTGCCGGACGTTGGCCAGATCGTCCACGAACATCGACAGGTCGTGGAGCCGGCGGATGTTTTCCCGCGAGATGCACTCGTAGCCCATCTTCAGAACGAGACAGGGAATCACGCTGGTCATGTTGCAGTTGCCGGTCCGTTCGCCGTAGCCGTTGATGGTTCCCTGCACCTGCACTGCGCCGGCTTCGACGGCGGCCAGCGCGTTGGCGACGCCGACGCCGCTGTCGTTGTGCGTGTGGATGCCGACGGGGCATTTCATCTGTTTGATGACTTCCGCCGTAATCCGGCCGACTTCGCTGGGCATCGTGCCGCCGTTGGTATCGCAGAGCACGACGATGTCGACTCCTGAATCTTTCGCGGCCTGGAGTGTGGCCAGGGCATACCGCGGATCGTCCTTGTAGCCGTCGAAGAAATGTTCGGCATCGTAAACGACTTCCTTGCCGTGCTCTTTGAAAAAACGCACCGAGTCGCCGATCATCGCGAGGTTTTCCTCGGGCGTCGTGCGGATGACCTCGGCAACGTGCAACGACCACGTCTTGCCGACGAGCGTGACCACGGGCGTGTTGGCTTTCACGAGCATGTCGATCTGCGGATCGTCCTTGCATTTGGTGTGCGCGCGGCGCGTGCTGCCGAACGCCGCGATCCGCGCGTGCTTGAACTCGCGTTTGGCCGCTTCCGTGAAGAAATCCATGTCCTTGGGGTTCGACCCCGGCCAGCCGCCCTCGATGTAGTGGATGCCGAACGTGTCCAGCCGCTCGGCGATCCGAATCTTGTCGGCGCTCGAGAACGAGATGCCTTCGCCCTGCGCGCCATCGCGCAGCGTCGTATCGTAGATGGTGACTCGCTTGCTCATGGTGCGAGCCAAAAGACTAAAACCAACAACCCCGCCCGTCAACTGCGCACTTGCCCGGGCCGCGCGCCCGGCTCTGGTTCGCGGCACGGATTTGCGGAGCCGCCGCTTTGCTGGCGGCGGAGTTGTGCTACTGTTGTGATTACGAAAACTGGGAAGCATGGGGTGAAGCGGGTTGCCATTGCAATGTTCCTTTGTGTCGTCGCCAACGTGGAGGCGGCACGTTTTCTTTTCGATGCCGATCACGGCGAAAGCGCGGGCAATGCCGATTGGGTGATCGACGCGGACCTGCACAACCTGAGCTGGACCTCGGCGGGCACGTTTACGACCTCCAGCGGCAACGAATCCAATGCGCAGCGCATCCCGACTCCCGCCGCGAGTGGGATCACCTCGAACACGTCCGAGACCTACTGGAACGGTGCGATCTCCGCGTGGGCCGTCGACCTCGTCAAGCGTGGGCATTCGGTCGAGACTCTCCCCGCGGGCACGACGCTGACCTACAGCACGGCCAATGCGCAAGACCTGACGAATTACAGCGTGGTCGTCATCGACGAGCCCAATGTCCTGTTTGCGACGAGCGAGAAACAAGCCCTGTTGAGTTTCGTCTCCAACGGCGGCAGCCTGTTCATGATCTCCGATCACACGGGTTCCGACCGCAACAGCGACGGTTATGATTCCCCTGCCATTTGGAACGATTTCCTCACCAACAACGGGCTGACGAACAACCCGTTCGGCATCATTTTCCGAACCTCGGGGACGGGCAGCAATGAAAGCGGCAACAACGCGTTCGATCGCAGCATCGTCAACAACCCCATCTTGAACGGCCCGGTCGGCGTTGCCACCAACATCGCCTATTTCAACGGCAACGAGTTCCAGATCGACAACATCAGGAACCCGACGGTGATCAGCCACATGTGGTTCGGTGCGTCGAGCGATTCCAACAACTACTGCGGACTCGCCAGCCTCCAGTATGGCAACGGGCGCGTGGTGGTCTGCGGCGACAGCTCGTGCATCGACGACGGCACGGGCGATCCCAACGACACGTCGCTCTACGATGGCTACACAACCGATGCGGGGGGCGTCCAGCACATCTGGATTCTCAACGCCAGCGAATGGCTGGCGGCACCGTTCGCCGCGCCGAGCAACAGCGTTTCGGTGTTCCAAATCACCAGCATTGTGAGCACGGGCAATGATGTCAGGGTGACTTGGTCGACGAGTCCGGGCCAGACCAACGCTCTGCAAGCGACAGCAGGCGATGTCGGCGGCAACTTCAGCACGAACAACTTTGCGGATATCTTCACTGCTACCAACACAGTTGGCACCACGACCAACCACCTCGATGTCGGGGCGGCGACAAATTTCCCGTCGCGCTTCTACCGCGTCCGGCTCGTCCCCTAGCGGGCGCGGGACCACCGGGGGCGCGTCCGCACGCGGCAAATTCACTGGACTTTCCAGCGCGCATATGCTTCTTTCCCCCGCGGAGAAACCCGGGTCGCACCGACCTCCGATCAGATTCGTCGCCGAGGTGGACTATGCAAAGGAAACTGTTCGCGTGGGTCTCGTGGATTGTATTCCTGGTATCAGCGGTCGCGGAATGGGGCTTTGACATCGATTTTCCGCTGACTCTTCTCGCGTGGCTTGCGATTGCAGCGGTCGTGTTGTTCGCGGCTATTCTGCAAGTGGAAGTCAACAGAGGCCCAAGTCTCGGCCGGTTTACCAAGCCGCCGGTATTCTCTCGTTCGCCTTACCCAACCGGCTCCGGTGGCACGCGCTCTCGGGCTGACGACTCGTCCCAAAGCGACTTTCTGAGCGCGCTCGATCTTTCGGGCGGTTTCCGCATCCCAATGATTTCCGAAGGTGGAATTGTCCATGAGGCGTTGGCCATGATGGATGCCACCGTCCTGAGGCCCGAGACCGAGCGCGGCCCGCCCTCCGGCGGGAATCAAGTTCGTCTCCACTGGACAGCGCATCGGGCAGACCGGCCCGGCGCTGGCACATCACCCACCTTGCTCCCGGTCACACCTCTCCTGGTTCATCATGAGCCCGCGATGCATTTCCAAACCGCCCAGATCAAAGCCAATGACAGCCGTTCTACCGCGTGCGGCTGGTGCCGTGAAACGGACGCAGAAGAATTATGGGTGAAACGATGAGAATGAAATTGTTTGCGCGAATGTCGTGGATCGTCCTTTGGACGTCGGCAGTTGGAGAACGACGGTTTACTGTGGATCCACCGTTCACGCCCGCGTTCTGGCTGCTCGTGGCGATCGCGGTGTTCGCTGTGCCCTCCGCTCGAGGCGCCCTCACCACGAATGAATGGACCAACTCTGATGGCGACAAATGGGAGACAGCGACGGATTGGTCGTCGGGAACACCGTCGCTCAACAACGCCGCCGTGGGGATTACGAACGGTTTCGCGCCATTGGTTTTGTCCAAATCGATCACGATCGATGGGACGACCGCCAGCGGTTCACCCGGCTCGATGACCATCAGTAACCTGAGCGTTTCGGCGCCGAAGGTTACGATTGTCACGCAGACCCACCAAGGTCTCAACGACTTGCTGATCCAGGATACTGCGCCGACGCCGTTCCGCATCCTCAGCACGCTCACTCTCAGTAATGGCGGGGTGATTGCCGTCAGCAATTCCACGATGCGCCTCGATGGCGCGGGCAGCATCGTCGTGCTGTACAACGACGGCACGATCAATCTCAACACCGGTTCACTCATTTGGAGCAACAAGATCGGGGAATTGGGTGTGAACGGGCAGGGGACGTTGGCCGTCTCGAATGGGATGGTCCTTTCGGGCGCGTTGGAAATTGGCGAGAATCCGGGCGCGCAGGGAACCATTAACATGGGCGGCGGCACCAATGTGTCCGACGGCTACATGTTCGTGGGCTACGCCGGTGGCTCGACCGGCACCGTCTGGCAAACGGGCGGACTCACGGTTGTCACCAACGCGCTGACGCGCATCGGGAACAACGGCATCGGGCAATACACGCTCTCCAACGGCACGTGGCTGGCGCGGGATGTCATTGTGGGATTCACTGCCGGCGCGCAAGGTACATTGACGGTCGCGGGTGGCACGGCGGCGATGGTCGGGCCGTTCAACATCGCGGGCGGACCCTCGAGCTCTGGATACGGCACGGGGACAGTGCTGGTCACGGGCGGGGACTTTGTGATCACCAACCAGCCGCAGAACGTGGGGCTCGGCAGCGGCGATTTCATCGTCGACGGCACTTTGGTGGTGACGAATGGGGGCACGCTTCTCGCCACGAATAGTTTCACATTCGTCGGCTACCACGGCTCGGGAATCTTGAGCAACCAGGGTGGCGTGGCAACGTTCAAGGATTTCGACGTCGGCAGCCTGCCCGGTTCGCGCGGCACCCTATCAGTGGCTGGCGGCACACTGGCGCTAAGCGGCGTGCTCACTGTCGGCGGTTCGGGAAGCACCGGAATCGTCCAGATCACCGGCGGCCAGTTGGTAGTCACGAATGATCCGACAAGCGTCGGTTCCGGCAGCGGATTTGTCATTGACGGAAGTGCAACCGTTACGAATGGCGGCAGTATCACGGCCAGCAACGCCACCACCGTTGTTGGCAATGTCGGTAGCGGCAGCTTCACAGAGTTGGGCGGCTCGACGCTGTTCAATACTTTGGTTGTTGGCAATCTGGCCGGTTCGCAAGGCACGTTGACGCTGAACGGCGGCACCAACGAGGTTGACCACTCGCTATTGGTCGGCTTTCAGAGCAACGCCACCGGCGCGGTCTGGGTGACGGGCGGTTATCTCTACGTTCGACCTGTCTTCAACACCAGCCTCATTGTCGGCGATGTGGGCGTCGGGCAAATGACCGTGTCCAATGGGTTGGTGAGCGCGTTGGCTTTTCAGATCGGGCCGAACCCCTCGAGCGCCGGCACACTCACGTTGGCGGGCGGCACGATGATCGTGGATGAAGGCGGCATGACCATCGCCCATGCGTATGCCACCGCCGGCTCGATCTGGGTGACCGGCGGCCAATTGTTGGTGACCAACGGCGTCGGCTCGATCGACCTTGCCGATACCGGCAGCGCGCAGATGACGGTTTCCAATGGCGCCGTGCAATTCAATTCCACCTCCATGGGTAACGCCGCTGGTGGAAGCGGCACGATCACCGTGGCTGGCGGCACGGTGTCATTGAACATTTTCGCTCTCGGCAATTCCGTCGGCGGGACGGGTACGGTCTGGGTGACGGGCGGACAGGTGTTGGCGACAAATAAGGACCTGTCTACGGACGCGATCACGATCATCGGCCGATTCGGCTTCGGGCAATTCACGGTTTCCAACGGGCTGTTCATGACCGAAAACGTGCGGATCCCGCAATTCACCGGCGCGCAAGGCGTGTTCACGATTGCGGGTGGAACAACGACCGCGACCAACCTCGTCGTGGGACTCTCCGATTGCAGCGCCACCGGCACACTCGTCGTCACTGGCGGAGGGCTGTTCGTGACCAACGCCGCCGGTAATGCCACGCTCGATATCGAGAATGGCACATTCAATCTGAGCGGCGGCAGCGTGGTGGTGGATAAGATGATTCTCACCAATCCGTGCGCTCATTTCGTCCGCACCGGCGGCACTCTGATGTATGGCACGGTTATGCTCGACCCCAACGGCGATGCCGATGGCGACGGCATTCCGAACGGCTACGAGCAAGCCCACGGACTCGATCCGCTCGATCCGGCGGATGCCGCCGCGGATAATGATGGCGACGGCATGTCGAACCTGCAGGAATACGAGGCGGGCACCGATCCCAACGACAGCACCTCGGCGTTTCGCATCACCTCAATCAACCGTACGAACAATGATCTGCGCATCACGTGGATGACCGGCGGCGGCAAGACGAACGCGCTCCAAGCAACGACGATCGGCAACTACGCGACGAACGGCTTGGCCGACATCTTCACCGTCACCAACACGACCGGTACTGTCACCAACTACCTCGACGTCGGCGCGACCACTAATTCCCCATCCCGCTTCTACCGTGTCCGGCTGGTTCCATAGGAGGATATGAACATGAGACTTCGCCATCTTTATGCAATCGCCACACTGGTCCTCACGACGGCCAATGTGCGCGCCGCGCTGACGACAAACAGTTGGAACCATGCCAGCGGGACATGGGTAACCGGCGCCGACTGGGACCACGGCCTGCCGTCGGCGGTGGACGCGCTGGATGCCATCACAATTGTCGTTCCGGTCGGCTCGAGAGTGATCACGGTCGATGCGGCCGCGGTTTCCAGCAATGTGATCGATGGGTGCCTGACCATCAGCAATCTGACGATCGGCGGCACCAGTTCGTCGCCCAATACGCTCTTCCTCAACACCAACGCCAGCAGCACACCGGGCAACGAGGGCCTCACCATTCGGAACGCGCTCACCATCACGAGCCACGGCATCGTCTCGATCACCAACTCGTACCTGTACACGGGAGGAGGCGGTGTCAGCGACGACGGCGTCATTGTGCTGAACACCGGCACCTTGGACACCACGCCCGGCCCCACGTTCATCGGCAACAACGGCACGGGCCAGATGACCGTGCAAGCTGGAACATGGCAGGTGAACAACATTTTTAGCGATATCCAAATTGGGAATAACATGGGCTCGCAAGGCACGCTGACGATTGCCGGGGGCACCGTGGGATCGGTCTCTGAAACCCATTTGTACGTCGGTTCAGATGCAGGCGGTGCGGGCACGCTTTGGCTCACGGGGGGAGAACTGAATGTGCAGCAAATCGTCATCGGGAGCGAAAGCGGGGGCTCGGGACGGATGATTGTCTCCAATGGCATGTGGAATGTCAGCTTCGGTAACGTCGGATCGCAGGGAACGCTGACCATTGCTGGCGGTAGCGGCAGCGGCAGTTTGTGGATTGGCGAGTCTTCCGGCCCGGCCGCGACGGTCTGGATGACGGGCGGTCAATGGCTCTGTGGCTTGTTAATCGGCTTGAGTGGGAACGGTCAAATGGTGATGTCTAATGGATTGTACCAAGGGTATGTGGTCGCGGGCGTTGATGAAAGCGAAGGCTTTGGTTACCCGGGCACCGGCACGGTGACCATCGTCGGTGGCACCAACATATTTTCGGCTCTCGCCCTCGGTACTTGGTCGAACTGCCTCGGCTCGGTTTGGCTGACGGGAGGCTTGCTGACGTCCACCAATTACCCGGCACAAATCGGCGGTACCGGCAACGGGCGAATGACGGTGTCCAACGGGACATGGCTGGCCAATGAAATTGATATTGGCTGGTCGTTGCCGGACGTTGGGACGTTGACCGTGGCGGGCGGGCAAGTGTTCGCCACCAATGGCGTTGGGAGAATCATGGTGGGTGGCACCGGGTTGGACCAGCTAGGGGGACTCGACTTGCCCAATGGCTCCGGAGAGGGACGGATGTATGTCGGGGGCGGGTCGGTCGTGACGCGGCGGTTGGATGTCGCCTCTGATTACAGCCCACGAGGTGATCTGACGGTAAGCGGCAGCGGCTCGATCACCGTGCAGTCGGTGATGACCGTCGGCGATTGCGTCTCCAACGGTTTCGGCATCGTCGAGATGACCGGCGGAAAACTATCGGTGACCAATTCCGCGCATAACGCGGTGTTGGAAATCCGCAACGGGTTGTTTCTTCTCGGTGGCGGCACGCTCGTTGTGGACAAGTTGGTCGTCACGAACGGCTGTTATGGCGTATTCGACAACTTCAGTGGAACCGTCACCGTCGGGACGCTGG
>Ga0335081_10000354_pt1 | contig 84013 bp, 58 predicted proteins | sample Lox_Sample_35_FD_206713 | JGI IMG/M metagenome (GOLD analysis project Ga0335081, IMG submission 206713) | Soil microbial communities from Loxahatchee National Wildlife Refuge, Florida, United States - Lox_Sample_3.5 | ecosystem: Environmental > Terrestrial > Soil > Wetlands | place: USA... | reverse complement strand
ATCGAGTGCATACTGTACCCGGGGAACATATCAGACGGACACTGTGAACTGCTACGTCTCGGATTACGATGTCAATAATCCCTGGTGGGGAACCACTGCTGAAAGATGGTGGAACATTTACGCGGCAAGGCCCTTCCTGACGGGTGGATTCGTCTGGACTGGTTTCGATTACAGAGGCGAGCCGACACCCTATAGATGGCCTGACATAAATTCTAATTTTGGCATCATGGATATGTGCGGATTTCCTAAGAACAACTACTATTATTACCAGTCCTGGTGGAGCGGTGAGAATGTGCTGCACATCTTCCCGCACTGGAACTGGCAGGGAAAAGAGGGCCAGTCGATAGATGTCTGGTGCTTCAGCAATTGCGACAGTGTCGAGCTGTTGCTAAACGGTAAGAGTCTCGGAAGAAAAATAATGACACGAGATTCGCATCTTGAGTGGAATGTACCCTACGAACTTGGAACACTTGAGGCATGGGGATGGCGGGACGGTAAGGAGATGAGTACCGAAGAAGAAACTACGGGAGAGCCCGCGGCCATCAAACTCACATCGGATCGCGATACGATTCGTGCAGACGGCGAAGATGTCTCCGTCGTCACTGTCACTGCCGTCGACTCGCTTGGCAGAGAAGTCCCCGCCGCCGGTAACCTGATCAACTTCAGTTCCGAAGGAGAGGGTTCGATAATCGGGGTTGGTAACGGCAATCCGAGCAGTCACGAGCCCGACAAATATCTTGACGGCAATTATCAAAGAATGCTATTCAACGGAAAGTGCGAGGTGATATTATTATCCACTCGCCATCCAGGCGAGATAAAACTCGATGCGCACAGCCAGGGTCTGAGATCGGCGACGGTTACTATACATGCTACACCCTCACAATCCATTCCGATCGTCGGTAAATGACTCAAGTTTTGAATACGTGTGCAGGAACTCGCGGGATTCAAAAGTACAAGGACATAATTTTGATTTCTGGAAGCAAACAAACGAACCATGGAACTGCTAGATATTTATGAAAGATGAACAGACAATAATTAATTCGTTAAGGGAAAAGTCGGCGCGATTATTTAATCATAACGATGGCCAATTGATAGTCAGGTCACCAGGGAGAATAAATCTGATAGGCGAGCACACCGATTACAATGAAGGTTTCGTTCTTCCTTCGGCGATAGACCGGGCGATTTATTTTGCGATAAATGCAAGGAATGATTCCGAAGCAAGGCTGTACACTCTGGATTTTGATGATGATTTCAGGTTTGACGTGAGAAACCCGGTAAAGTCAAACAAGAGCTGGGCGAACTATCTCATCGGGATAGTGAGCGAACTAAACAAAAGCGGTCGCCATATCGGGGGGTTCGACTGCGTCTTTTCAGGAAATATCCCGATTGGAGCAGGGATGTCCTCATCAGCGGCGTTAGAAGCCGGATTGGCTTATGCGCTCGATATGATGTTCAACCTGGGACTGGAACGCGGTGAATTGGCCGAACTTGCGCGGCAGGCAGAAAATGATTTTGTCGGGGTCAAATGCGGCATCATGGATCAATTTGCAAATCTGTTTAGCAAAGGGAAATCGGTTTTGTATCTCGACTGCAGAAACATGGAATATGATTATTTACCTTTTGTCAGAAAAGATATTAAGGTGATTCTTTGCGATACCGGTGTGAAGCATAGTCTTGCATCTTCAGAATACAATCTTCGCAGACAGCAGTGCGAAACCGGCGTGCAGATAATGAGGAGATACGACCCTCAGGTGAAGAGTCTTCGTGACGTGGACTTTGAAATGCTTGACGAGCACGCAGCTGAGTTGGGTGATGTTGTCTACAAACGCTGCCGCTATGTTCTCGAAGAGAACATTCGCGTCAACTCCGCAAAGCATTACCTCCAGCAGAGTGACTATGCAAGTTTTGGGGAACTGCTCTATCTCTCTCACGAAGGAGCAAGGGAGAAATATGAAGTGTCCTGCGCTGAGCTGGATCTGCTCGTAGATACGGCGTCGGGGATTAACGGAGTATTAGGTGCAAGGATGATGGGAGGTGGGTTCGGAGGCTGCACATTAAATCTGGTCGAGGATAGCTCGGTCGAAGAATTTGAGGGGAGCATCGGAGAGGTTTATAGGAAATGTCTCGACAGAACCGTTCGCATTTACGAATGCAGTCTGATGCCCGGGACTGAGGTCATCGCGAATTCAGGTCACTTCAGACAAGATTAAACTGGGGAACTCGAGGCGAGGCGGAAGGCGAAGCCATTTTCGGGATAGCATCCGATCGTCGCCCGCAGAATTGTCTGGCAACCAATGATCTGCAGAAGCGTGCATCTCCTTTGTCGGCGGCGTGCCGTCATTCAGTTCAGCACCCACCCTGAATTTTTTTCTTCTTGATTTCTCGCGGTGCCTTGTCTTTGTCGGCGTCGATCATTTTTAGTATCTCAATTCGTGCATTCTCGCGGAACTCCTTCACATCGGCATCCCATCGTGTTCCGGTGGGGACAAACATCGACGGATTCAGGATCGTCTTGTTGAATTCATCAAACCCGCCTTTCAATACCGAAAGGTTTTCGTAGCCGAGTTCATGCAGAAGTAAACAAGCAGTGCGTTCCTCCGCCTCACTATCACCGACGATAACCTTTTTCATATGTCGCTGTGAGAACGATGAGACCGCATCCTTGCTGAAAAAGTCGTTCATTTGAATATTGCTCGAGCCGGGTAAGGCGAGCTTGGCGTATTCCGCGGGCTGACGAATGTCTATGATGCGGATATTGGGTTCCTGATCGACAATGCGAAAAGCAAGCTCATCGACCTCCATTGTCGCTGTCGGATGAGTCGCGATATAATTTTGAGACGTGACTTTTTCAATGAGGCTTGTCTTCCGATCGGGCAGGAAGACAAACAGAATGCCAAGCGCGAGTATCACGAACCCCGCCGCAAAATGTTTCATCGGTTTGAATTGCAGCGAAGGCGCCGCAGTTTTGTTTACTCTTTTCTCGATAATTGTCGTAATTGCAAATGCACCGACCGCAACCGCGATCAATATGAACGTAAACAATCCCTGTGATACGCCGAGTGAATCGAAGATTTTTGTCGGGCCGAGAAACGTCGAGTCGAAAAATTTATCGTATAATGGAAATAGCTCACCGAACGCGAATACTCCTAGAAGTCCGCCGCCGATGAAAAACATCCCGTCGACTTTACCGATTGCCGCTGCGGTGACGCTCGTGCCGGGGCAGTAGCCGCCCAATATAAATCCTACACCCATTATAGCTCCGCCCACGAGTGCGGGGAGTAACCATGTCGGATTAACATAAATGACATCGGTGTCAAGAAGTCCGAAATAGCCGAGCAAGATGACACCGCTTGCCGCCGTCACCGCGGCGGTAAAGAACACGCGCAGCACTGCAAAATCGTATCCATAAAATACGCCGGCTAATTTTCTGGATGAAGAAAATCCAGCTTGTTCCAGTACGAAGCCGAATGCAATTCCGAGCATGAGAGCAACGACCAGATTCAGCTGGTCGGAAATTAAATCAGGTACGAATGGTCCCATGGTTTCACCTCAATCCTTCTGTATCCACAACTTTCGTCCGAAGAATGCAACGGCATACCCGGTTCCGAAGATTGCGATCATCGTTATGAACCCTGCGGTCGAGAGGACAGCCATTCCGCTCAACGCCGCGCCGCTAGTGCAGCCGCGCGCGAACTGTGCCCCGATGCCGAACAAAGCGCCGCCTATCGCTGCAAAGATCCAGCGAACTTTCGGCTTCACTTTTGGGCCGGCCTCCGTGACGATCTTCAACCGGTCGGAGATCAATCCGGAAATGAATCCTCCTATCACCACGCCGACGATTTCGAAGAAGAGCCATGATTTAAGCGGGCTGTCTTTTCCGGAACCTACATACGTCCCGAAGAACGGAGATGATTCGGTGTGTTTCGGTGCGATGCCGTCTGCGATTGCGATGACGGCATCTTTGATCGCACCGCTCGCTCCGAGACCTCGTCCGGTAATAAATATCGTTGCCAGCAATACGAGGCCCAAAAAAAATCCGGCAAGATATGGGTTCATATATTTTATATTCATTTCGTCACCTCACCAAATTTTTCTGAAATAATTTCACCCGTTTTATTCTCATGTTCTTTCGGCAAATCTTCGTATCCGGTTATCATCGCTTTGAGGTTTGACGTAACCGTCTGCCCGGTCGTGATTAGATATAAGTGAGCGATGAAAAACGCCACGAGGAGGAATGCTCCGATCGTGTGAATCACGGCAACGACCCGGAGTCCGCTGATATTCAGTGCGAGAACTTCATAACGTTGGGGGTACCGGTAGAACATATATACAAGCCCGCTGAGGACCATTACCGGAATCACGAGCACCTTCAAGCCAGCGTAGACGAGCTTCTGTAACGGATTTAATTTGCTCAGGACAGTCTTCTTTGTCGGATGAGGCGCATTGTTGAAGATTCCGAAGACATAGTACTCGGCTTGCGCGCGCATGTTTTTCCAGGTAGGGAGGTATTGTTTCCATTCTCCGGTCGTGAAATGCCAGAAGATTGCAAATGCAATCAGGATAAGGAAGGTCCACGCAGCAATGTCGTGGTATCTCACTGCCTGGTCGTATCCAAAGAACTTTATCGACCCATGAATCTCGAATCCGGTGACACCGAGAAATATGATGAGTGCAGCCTGGGTCCAATGCCAGAAGCGTTCGAACCTTTTGTAGATGTATTCTTTTTTCATTTCAGTTCCCTCCCTTTCCTTTTCGGCTCATCATAATCCTTCCACCGCCATGCAGGACAACTCCAACGAGAGTGAGGAGAATCAGTCCGGCGCCGAAGTGTTCAACGACCGGATTGTAATCTCTGCCGGGGAGATAGAATCCATCAAGGCTCGCGAGACGGCCGTTGTCGCGCGTATGGCATTCGTTACACTGGACTGCTTGCTCTTTAGACGAGACCATGTGATTGACCGGCCAATACATTTCCGTCTGGGCGAATCCGTAATTCCCACTGTACGACAGGTTGACCTGCTTCATCCCTTCTTCAGCGGCGCGCTGCCAGTTGAAGTCGGCCCAAAATCCGCCGTCACCTTTCTTTGCGGAGTATAGCTTCGGTTGAATAAGGTAATTGTATCCGACGTCGTAGATTTGTTTCCCGCGATGAATTTTCACGGGATAAATCTTTGAATCGGGATCGTCATAACTACCGTACAGCTTATTTACCTCAAGCGGCTTTGACGCATTGAATGTATCGCCGAGTAGATAGTGGGATGCCGTACCGTTAAACCAGACATAATCAGGCTTCAACATTCTTCCCCATTTGAATGATCCTTTGATGGACATATAGCTGTCGGTGCCGTTGGAATCTTCGTCTACATAAGCTTTGCCGTCTTTCAGTTTGCCGGCCGTGGACCAATCCCAATAAATTTTTGTAGGATTCACCTTCGCAAAAACCGGTATGTGACACGTCTGGCAGGCGACTTTGACTGTGTGCTCGTTCAAGACATCGTCGTTGTGCGGTAATGTGCCATGACAACTCTCGCATTGTACGCGATTGCGGTTCATCGATGATACCGAATACATTTTGCCTAACATCTGGTGTTTCTTTGCGGTATGGCAATCGACACATTGCATGTCGAGCCCGTCCGTCGCCATGTGGACGTCCACGTCGCGAGTCGGATCGAAGAGTGCCTGCTCGAGATCGCCGTGTTTCACATTGTTGCCCCCTCCGCCGAAGAAATGACAGACGCCGCAATTTGTGCGCGTCGGTTTACCGACATGCTGTGCCACGAAGCTCAAGTTGACTGAACTGTCAGGCATACCGGCTTTTTCGCTTGCCTTCATGTAGGTGCCGCTGTTATCATGGCACGCGAGACAATCGACGTTGAGCGAGTCTTTGAAATAAGAATCCGTATTAGCATATCCGTATCCGGCGTGGCACCTCGTGCAGCTTTGCTCGCTCCCCGCAATGCCGATGCAGAAATTGTTCAGGATATTTCTTTTCCCGATCGACCTGATGCCCTTCCCCTCGATATATTCGAGCCGCGTCCAGTTCCAGTGGGTCGAGTGCATCACTTCCTGGGCCCGACCGTTGTGGCAGGATATGCATGCCGCGGTCACCTGCTGCGGGCTGCTGAACTTTTTCTTGAGCTCGGGGAACAATGAATGATCGACCGAAGGTGTCGACTTGACAGAGTATTGCTGTTTCAAAACTGTGAGCGGTGGATTATCTGCGCTGTTCTTGTGCAGCGCGGTGAAAACCATTACGGCAAAGACCACCAGCACGAAAAGCGGAAGAAAGATTTTTTTCATAGGCTACTCGTCGTCTGTTAAATTAAGAGAAGACATTACATCGTGGTGAATAAGCGATTTGATTTTCTCGCAGTCGCCGGAAAGCTGGTACACCTTGCATCTCCGGCAATCCCGTGATGAACAATTTTCCTGCTTGTCTCGATACGTCCAGCAGCCAGCGTCGCTGCGGAGGTATGCAGGACATTTCACGCGCTGCTCGTCAGGACATTTGATGTGTTCCCAGCAGGGAACGAGCGACTGAATGCGGCGGATCCCTTCGATAGAAATCTTGTGGTCGTTGATCGCGGTGCGAATGCATTTTATTCTCTCGATGTCCGACTCGGAAAAGGTTCGCTGGTTATTATCGTCTTTGACCGTGAGCGTAAGCCCGCGCCGCTCGTAGAGCCTTATGGTCTCGACAGAGATCTTCAGCATCTCTGCAACTTCGCCGATGGAATGTGTGAGCGTTTCCTGACTTTGCATATCAAGGATCCCGATTTCGGGACCTGTATTTATAAATACAAGTGTTATGCCGGTAGAAATGCGGTATTTTGAGGGATTTGGGTGAGATCAGGAGGAATAAAGTCACAGATGGAAAGATGCGAGAGACTCTTCGCCGCAAGAAACCCGTTTTAAATGTAAATCGAAACATTCGAGGAGCGGTCTCCGTACGGTCACAAAGATGACGAGCCTTATTCCTGTGGGGATAAGTCATGTCATTCTACGTCCGAGTCACAACTTTGAAGGGAGCTGAAAATGAGAGAACATGCTGCAGAGACTTTGTTGCACCTCGAGGTATGTCCCTATCATGGATCACTCGCTTTTCATTCTTACTTAATCAAGATTTCGCAAAAGGAGACCAAAACATGAACACGGTTGTATCGATGAAACGGATTGTGATTGCCACGCTTTTCGGCCTGGCTATGGGTGTGGTCTGCGCGTCTGCGGCATTCTCTGCCGGCTTCCTGAAGTTTACGCCTGTCAATTTGATTTGGGTGCTGATGAACAGGGGCATCATGGGCTTTACCATCGCTATCTCCGGGCTGAGGTTAGGATGGGCCTGGAACGGTGCCATCATGGGATGGCTGGTCGGGTCGATCTTCTCCTACTTCCTTTTCATGCACATGGGACCTGGACCGGTGCCGGTGGGCAATGCCATCATGAATGGGGTGTTCGGTTTGATTATCGAGTTCTTCACGACGGTAGTGTTCAAGCAGCCGTCGCCTTCAGCGCCTCGCAAAGCGGCCACAATGGCATAGAGTAGTGGAAGCATCCTGTTAGGTGGCAGTCGGTATTTCGGATTTAGCACCTCACATGTGGCTCAACATAATCGATGTTCAACGACGAAAAGAGCAGGCCAGCGCTTGGAGATTCCACGCACGAAATTCAATATCCATGTCAGAGTGGGTGTGTCACTATCATAATCCAATCTGATTTTTGCACAAAGTTGTTTCAATCACTTGCATAGTGAGGAGAGAGTATGAGCACGACAACAATGATGGATCGGATCGCAGGAGCATCGCCGCATTCCCAGTCGAGGATGGCTGGAGTGATTGCGCTGATAACCACGACGACAGGTTTCGCCTCGGTCGTTCGCGGCCAGCTTGTCGTATACTGGAACGCCTCGGCTACAGCGCACAACATACTGTCACACGATCTGTTGTTCCGGTTGGCTTTCGTCGGCGACATCATCGGCTTGTTATATATCGTGTATGCACTTCTTCTGTACAACCTATTTAAACCGGTAAACAGGAGTCTTTCCGTGCTTGCGGTGACCTTCAGCCTCGTGGGAAGTACTATTCAGGGTCTCAACTGCGTCTTTCAGTTTGCCCCTTTGATTATTCTGGGAGGATCGCAGTCCTTGAGCGCATTTAATACGGATCAGCTGCAGGCGCTGGCTCTCATGTTTCTCAAATTTTATGATCAGGGATACAACATCAACATGGTACTCTTCGGAACCTATAATCTCCTGATCGGTTACCTCATTTTCAGATCGACTTTCCTTCCTCGAGTTCTGGGGGTGCTGTTGGCAATTTCGGGTTTGTGCTACCTGGTCAATTGTTTCTCGGGCTTTATCTCACCCGCATTCGAGACGCATCTCGTGCCTTACATTCTGATACCCGGTGCTGCGGAATTATTGCTTGCCTTATGGCTCGTCGCGATCGGAGTTAATGGTCAACGGTGGAACGAACAAGCCGCCGCCTCAGGATTCCGCAGGACAGCGCAATAGACAAAATCCCGGGCTCAAGCCGTGGAGTTCTTCACGACTTGAGCTGCCGTATGTTTATCGGCGCTGGAAAGCTCGGTACCAGGTAAGAACAAATTAGATTTTTGAGGAATTATGTGTGGAAGATAATCGAAAAGGTGGATAGCGGTTACTTCGAAGAAGATTGGTGAGAACTGCGGGTAGTGCAGCGCCACGGTTAAGACGAGTGAAAGTTCTGCGTTAATGTTGTTCGCTTCGTACCATCCGCTATTCATCTATTTCCAGCTTATGTCTCGGATCCCGTCAGCATCATGTGATATCCTCCAAATAAAATTCCCCCGCGAGGGCGGGGGATAGGGAGAAGTAGGAAAAGAAAAGAAGTCTCTAATCTTCTCCTAGTTATTTCGGATCAAAACGCTCCGAACTTGAATGTGAGAAAGGCTGAGAAGTTAGACATATCCGAATCCGTTATTCCCGGCAGGTCGCTCCCTCTCACCAACCTGTAACTGACTCCTGAATTCAACCTGAAAAATCTTGTGATGTTGAGCTCCGCGCCTACGCCCGGCTCAAACACAAAGACCGTCGACGTCCGTGAAAGGGCATCATAGTAAGACTGACTGAAGCTGTTCCAGTATCCATAATTCACACTGCCGCCACCGATGAGAGTCGAGACGGAGTAGTGGATGAGCGCGTTCGGATCGCCTGTGTATTCCAAGAATAATCCACCGTATCCGAACTGGGTCCTGAGATCGCTCGTTGCACCGTAGTACAATTGTGCAGCAGGCGAGGCGATAATGTTGTTCACAAGGCCGTAACCTCCTCCACCGAGAAGAAACGAATGATTTATCAGCCAGCCGCCGTAACCTCCGACGAGTACAGCGAACTTGTTATTGAACTCCGAAAATCTGACAACAGGCCCGCCGTAGCCGCCGCTTTGAATTGGCTGATCGATGAGCGTTTGTTCCTGCGCTGACAATTGCGCCGTGAGCACGAAAGAAAAAATAACGAAAATAAAATTTTTCATGTCTCCCTCAATTGAAATTTTACGTTCCTGCAAAATGAAAGGGAAGCTTCGATCATTAAACATTCCCTTTGCGCCGAAATAGCGGGTTTATCATTGTTCCAGCATACCGCGGTGTGACACAATGATAGGTACGAGATACTCCAAAGAAGGTTTCAGTGGAACGACAAAAGATGAACAACGGCTTCTGGAAAGGACATCCGGAAAAATAGGCGCCATATGATCAGACCATGGCATGAAGAGCGAACATGTTTCGATGGATAGGGAAATGCGTGTGACAAACGCGCTTTCAATGCGTCAAAACTCCATAAATAGGAATTTTGATCGACATAGCCATCATGAATATTCAGCAGTTTCAGAAGCCGGAAAAGGAATGAGATTTAAGTACGCAACCTTCTTGACGGATCTCGTCACCCTAATTGTTTTGACCGTTGCACTTTACTTGCCTTGGAAGGAGAGATCGCGTTGATGCTATTGCTAAATCTAACTCTGATGTACGTGGTTATTTTTCTGACTTGTAACTATCAATCACCTGGAGGTTATGTCCTGGTCGCGCGTCGACAGTTTCGAGATCGGCCTTGTTGCCGTTGAAGGTGATGAAAGTTATGCATGGGAACGATTTTCCCGAAGGAGTGAATGCTGTCTTATCGCTTTCGGGTGTTGGATCCTTGAAACTCGCGCCGCCTGTGCCGTTGATGACGTGCACGATCCCATCCTTCTCGTCAACCGTTCCATCGGGACGCAGAGGCTTCGTCCTGAGATAAATATGCGCGTGCCCGTTGAAAATAAACTTGCAGCCGTGTTTATAAAGACTCTCGACCCACGGCATACAAATGTCGGCATAGCTCTCTTTGTACGATAAATCGCCGTAAGTCGGATTGTGCCAGACGCCGATTATCCAGTCGGTGCTCGGAATTGTGGCAAGGAGGCTGTCGAGCCAGTGCTGCATCACATCTTTTGGGGTTGCATACCCGTCACAGAAAATCACATCGACATTTGAAACATGATAGGAATAAAAATGTGTCGATCCATTGGCTGAATTTGTCGGCAATATCCCGGCGGTGTATTTGTCAAAATTCTTTTCTCCGTCTTTGCTTTTGAATTCATGGTTGCTCGTGCACATGAAAAATTTCCCCTTGACGAAAATGCTGTCGACTCCGGGATAATGAAGAGTTCTCTGCCACGACGCATCTGTGCCATCATGTGTGAAATCTCCGCAGTGAACCTGGAAATCCCAATCGGTGATCTTGTATAGAAGTATATGTGCAATATCAGAGCAAGCGTTCTCGGCGTTTTCTCTCGAATCGCCCCAGAGAGCGATCTTTATTTTGTGTTGAGCAAAAAGCTCGGTTTGAAACAGTGCAAGAACGAGAAAGAGGAGTAAAAGTCTAAGGTTGAATTTGCATCTCATGATGGTCCTGTCAAGTCTTATGAAATTTGATTACATGTATCGTTGCTACTTTGTTATTGTCACTTCGTGTAGAATTGCGCTATTTTCATCAATCATCCTGAAGTTGAGCGAATCGCGGTACGCAGTAACTGAGAGAAAACCGAGAGAACCCTTGCCGTATACGACATCCGGACGTTTGTTGACGTCTCTATGTTCTGCTCCGCCGCCGCAGACGAAGAAGTCGATTCCATTGTCGCAAAGATGTTGCATCACGTGATCGTGGCCGCAAATATAGACCGGGATATGGTGGCGTTCAAGGACGGGAAGTACGTCGTAGATTAATTCCGGAGTGTCTCCGTGTGTCGGTGCTGCCGAGTAAATCGGGTGGTGGCCGACGACAATCACCCACCGATCATTAGATGCTGACAAGAGTGAGTCGAGCCAGCGGACCTGTTTGGCCGGATCCTGCTCTTTGACATGGTATTGCTCATCGCGCTGCTGATATTCCGTCACGAAAGGTGGAGTGTCAAGATGGACGATAAGTATTTTCGTCGAGTCGTCAATATTCTCTTCCTGTGCATAGTATCGCGAATGGAAATCCCAGCGTTTTGAGTAATTGGAATAATCAAGTTCGGCCTGCGGACTTCCTTCGTAATCGTGGTTTCCGAGAGTTGGATACCATGGTATTTGCAAGGACGCATGGGAATAGATGTCTTCATACTCCGTCTTCCAGCGTGAGTCAGTGGCGCTTGAGATTCCTTTTCCATGGTAGTTGTCTCCGACAGTGACGACGAATTGATCCTGATTTTTCTCGGCATCTCTTCCCATGGCCGCCGCGACCGCTTTTTGGTTTTCTGACGCAAATCCACCCCAGTCGCCGATAATGAGAAATCGAGCGGATGAGTTGATTTGTTGTTGAGCAAAACCGAAGCGGACAGTTATGAGAACAAACATTAGAGTTGCAAACAGCCTGTGTTTCATGAAATCTCCTTGATGATCAAAAAAATCTCGATGCAATTTTTTGAGAATTGCATCGAGAAATTAATTAACATTTTCTGTGGGTAGCGATTGTCACTTAACCAATATCATTTTCTTTGTGATAGAATTAGCACCGGCTTCCAAACGATAAAAGTAAACACCGCTCGCGAAATTGCTGCCATCGAATGTAGCCGAATGCTGGCCCACGGTCTGCTCGCCGGCAAAAAGCGTGCTGACTTCTTGACCGAGGACGTTATAGACCTTCAACGAAACATAGACGTTCCTGGGAATGCTGTAACTGATCTGTGTCGAAGGGTTGAAAGGATTCGGATAATTCTGATCTAGTATAAAGCTCGATGGGACGTTGGAGTTTTGATTTTCGATGGCCGTAAGCAGGCCATACGCTCCGATGTTTGCATCACCCGGCAATGTCAATGTATCCGTACCATTTACGAAGTATGGGTTCCACCAGTGATTCGAGGAAGTAGGAGCTGGCGGAGTAAATCCGTGTCCTATAGCAGGAGATGAACCAAGCAAGTGGTAATTATTTGACCCATCAAGGGTATTCCAGTCGTTTGTGAAAAATGGCTGGTAACTTACAAAGAGGTTACTGGCTTTCACATCAAAGATATCGTCCGGTGCAGGTCTACCGACTCCGTCGGAAGGATAGTAGCGTGCTGTCCCGCTCAAACTGTCGACTGAGTAGAAGAACAGGTTGTTATCATGGACGGTCCTCAAGGTGTCAGCTATTGTTGTAATCTCAAGTCCGCCGTACATATCACCAATTATGTTGTTGTAAATCTGAGCGCGCGCGCTTGCATCTACGAGGATGCCGTATCCGAGTTCGTCGATTCGGCGCCATCCCCCGGCAGCGATTGTATTGTTATGAATGCATACATTGGTTATGCGAGCGACTGTCGTGGAAGCATTGATCTTGATTCCATTTCCGCCCGCTCCCCAGATGACATTGTAGGCAATTTCGCCGATCGTACCGGACTTTACGTTGATGTTATCGCCGTCTGGTGCACCAACCCATTTCAAGGTGTTGCGAAGAACACTTGCATTCCCCCCGTGGAGACCGATACAGTCATCAACAGTGCCCACGACCACATTATCCGTGAAGACGGTGTTCGTGGTATTCGCGGCATCGGAAGAAATGTCGAATGTGCGATAAGCGTGACCCGACGCGTCATTGCCTCCCGCCCAGGTAATGATTGCAAACCTGACGCTGATGTATTTGCAAGAATCTCCAATGATGCCTCCCCACATTCCAGGATGTTTTGCAGAATCCACAAAGGCAGTCGTGATCACAATGCGGTTTGTCGATGTTCCCTCACAGATGAAGGTTCCGAGGACATCTATCCAACATGCAGCGCCCGTCGAAGGATTGTTCTTCATTAGGAGCGTGTCGCCGGGGCTGATTGTGAGGGTGTCACCCACGTTAACATACAGGCTGTCGTTTACAACATATGTATGGTTGGGTGCAGTTTTTCCCTTCACATAACCCGCCAACGTATCTGGTAGTGTCGCTTGTGAGAATGCTGCTCCTGCTGCAAAAAAAGGGAGCAGAGCAATTACTAAAAGTTTTGACATTGTTTCTCCTTTGATTGTGATTGTTGATTTTACTATTCATTCCAGTGAAACTAAAAATCATAGCTGATTCCAACCGATCCCCCCATCTTGTTTAGGTCGCGTTCGACAACTATCGGTACATGCTTGAGATACTCTCCGGTTTCTATTTCGGTGATATCCTGGGCATTTGTAAGGTTGGTTAGTTTTAGATTTAACTTCAGGTTGAACAACAGTGTTTGTTCGCCGGAAAAATCGAGCTGTCCGACTCCTTCTTCGTATGTGTCGTAACCGTCCAACTGGGCAACGGCACGGAGTCGTTTTCCCGTGTAATTATAGGCGAGCTCTAACTTTGTTCCCCAATTTGGGTTATCGTATGAGAGTATGACGTTAACAACTTGAGGTGACTGGGATGGAAGCGGCGTCGTTTCTTTGTAATACAATTGCGTAAGGTCACCGCTATTTATGTCTTCTACGGTGACTTGCTTTATGCTTGAAATTTTTGAAATGACATAAGCGTAATTGACTGTTGCACCGAAATTACCTATGTGTTTTGAAATCACGCCTTCAAAGCCATATACGGTGGCAGGATCGCCGTTAATCTTTGTGGTGTTGAGCACCACTCCAATGGAGTTGAATTCGTCCTCGATAGGATCTTTTATTCTTTTGTAGTAAACCCCTGCCGAAAAAACGTCAGTAGAGTTTGGATAATATTCATATCGCAGATCTACGTTCGTTGATACAGCGGGACGAAGTCCCGGATTTCCGGTCGAAGAGCTTTCGTCCGAGCGATCAACGGCAGGGACCAAGTCGAAATAACTTGGGCGGCTCATGCTCTGAGTCACTGAAAAGTGAAGAAGTTGCTCCGGGGTAAGTTCATATCTGAAGTGGATACCGGGAAGGATGTTGACCATAAAAATATTTGCCTGTCGGAGACTATCTACAGGATTCGCCATTGTGTTATATATGTCATGAGCCTGTTCCCATCTCATTCCACCGAGAATCTGCAATTGGCCGAGGATTGCTTTGTATTCAAAATATGATGCGAGAAGGACTTCGCTTGCTTTATAGTTCTGGTATCCATACACGGAGGTCCCTGAAGTTGTTCCGTATCCAAACACGGTCACAACAGCACTATCGATTGTTGTAAAGGGTTCTGTGTGTCCAGCGTAAGGACCGCTGGTGAAAACATACGGATTTAGTTTGTAATCGTCCTCATAATTTGCGCGCCGGAGTCCCTGAGCCTCCATGCCGACCTGGAAAGTCTGCGTACCATCCGACGTCAAATGGTATGTTCCATCTAGTTTCCCGAGATACTGACGATCGTCATTCCTTCTCCAGTCGTGAGTTATGTCCGCTAATCCCAACGTGCCTGACAAAACATGCTGAGCATTGTAGTTTTGATAGACAGAATATTCAGCTTCATCCGGTCGATCCTGCAAAGCATCCGTGTAATTAAGTGTCCATGTTATCGATATGGGCGAATCTGTGAAATGCCTGCCTCCAAGAGAAATGCTGGAGATATCCTGCGTTCGCAGTGCCGAGCGGTGTGAGTAAGTAAAATCGGCAGCTCCTCGTTCACCATCGATTGTCACTTGAGTCTCATGGCGTGTCTGGGCTTCCTGTTGAACGACATACATGTAAGTCGCGGATAACTCGTGACCCTCGCTCGCGATGAAGTCTGCGTTTAGTACTGCGCCGCCCCTCATCCTGTTTGTGTAGTAGTTTTGATCTGTTGAATCAGCACGATACGGGATTAGGTGGCCGGATTGATCGAACGTGTTGATGTCTGAGGAGACGGAATAAAATTGAACGGGGACATAGACATAAGTGTTTTGAAAGGCACCGGCGGCCATGATGCCGAACCTGTTGTCGAGGAATCGATCGCCGACAAGGCCATTAAGCAGGCCATCGGGGAGGGCAGCTTTGTTTGTGAATATCAAGTTTGCGGTCGTAAAGTCGGAGGGCGTCGGATTGTAACGTGGTTTGATTTGTGTGGTGGGGTTTTCATCGTCCACTGTCCCGTGCAGTCGCTCAGGATCAAGATCATTTACTGTGCTTCTGTCGAAGGTGCTGAAAGCGCTCCCCACGACGCCGGAGCTTGATCCGCTTGCAGCACTCAGCGAAAATGTGAAGTCCTGTGGAGCTTTTCTTAGGATGAGGTCGGTTGATCCGCCTATTGCGTCACCTGCTAAGTCGGGCGTTAATGATTTTTCAACTTCTATCCTTTCAAAAAGCGATGACGGGAAAATGTCCAGAGGTACAAAGCGGTCCTTGGCTTCGGGGCTCGGTATTTTTATTCCATCGACCAGAGTATTGTTGTATTGCTGCTCGAGTCCGCGCATCACGACATAGCGGGCTTCACCCTGCTGGCGGATCAGCGACATGCCGGAGACTCTCTGCATGACGTCCGCCGCCGAGAGGTCGGTAGATTGTTCGATTGCCTGCGCGGAGATCACATTCACGATGTTTTCAGAGTTTTTTTCCGTGGCCCTTGCTGCTGTTTCAAGCGTGTTGTTTGCTCTTGCTTCGATTATGGTCTCGCGAAGCGTTATCGCGTTTTCTTTTAGCGTGAAATCTCTGACAAGCACGCTCGTGTCACTCGGAATATCTATGTCCCCGCCGGCGTTTGTGTAGCCAATTCCATAAGCCGAGATTTTATAGCTCCCTGCAGGCACGTCGCTAATTTCGTAGGCACCGCTGGTATCTGTCATCGTACCGAAGCTCGTTCCGTCAAGAAACACAGCGGCACCGACTATTCCAGATTTGCTCTTCGTTTCTTTGACATGTCCCTTGATCGTTCCGCCGATTGCGATTTGTTCCGATGCAGCCAAAACTAAGAAAAGCAGCGCGCAACTAACTCTCAACATGAACCCTTCTTCCATGAAAATGAAACAAGTTTTTGAAATCGCTTTGACTGTGAGACGTCTATCCCTCTGAACCCATTCGTCAGACGAATCTCGGATCAAAATACCGAAGTGGTATTAAGCGATGGTTAAGGGGACAATGCCTTTTCAGGAAGAAATTGTTAAGAGGGCAGCCCTGTTGGTTTTTAGCGGGAGATGTTAGTCGACCGCTTTACGTAGTGGGAGATAGAAAAATGCGAAAGTAGGGAGAAAACTAATTCACCTGCATAGCGGAACTGTTCATGCTTATTCTATAAGGCTTTTCCCGAAGGAATCCGTTTGCAAAATTTTTGACACGGTTTCTTCATCTGAAAATCCTTTTTGCGCGTTCTTGTGCTGACCTGCTGTCCCGTCGTACATCCTATAGCTTTCCAGTAAGATCTTTGCGAGATGCTCAACTTTCACGTTTGCGCCTTGCGAAATCTGGATGTTGCATGTTCCGCAGGTCGTAATTACGGAATCGACCTTCCTGTCCTTTATCTGGTCGAATAAATTTGCCCCCGCTTCCATTGAAAGATCATAGAATTGTTTTTTCAAACCGAAAGTTCCCGCCATTCCGCAGCAGGTATCCTCGTCCAGTTCTAAGATTTCTAGATCAGGGATGAGTCGCATCAGATCGATCGGCTGCTTTCTTACGCCGAGAGGAATCGAATGACACGGATTATGATATGTAACAGATTTTTCAATCGGGCCAAAGTCCGTGTTAAGTTTACCTTCCTTATGGAGTACTGAAAGATAATCTGAGAGCTCGAATGAATGTGCGGCGACTTTTTCCGCAGAAGAGGTAGCGAGCAAAATTGGATAATCTTCTTTTACCGCCAGCGCGCAGCTTGGGGCGGAGAAAACTATGTCGAAGCCTTGATCTATGTAAGTTTCAAGCTGAGCTGTGTTCCACGCGGCATCGGGGATCACCTCACTTTTGCTCCCTGTAGTTATACGTGCAATCCCGCAGCAACGAAGGCTGTCGAGCACTCGAACATCAATCCGGTTTCGCCTGAGTACTTCTACTGCGGCAAGTCCTTCGCCTGTAACGTCATTGTAGTTTGCAAAGCAGCCGGAAAAGTAAATGACTCTGCCTTGGGGGGTCTCCGTCTTTCTATTTAATCCAATTCGTTTAAAAAGCGGTTTGTGGAAAAGGGGGAGCTGTCTTCGATAGTCGATGCCGAATAACTTTTCTGTAAGCTTGCGAAAAATCTTCAGACCCGATGCCAGGTTCGCGATCGTCGGGCTAACCGAAGCGGCGGCCGAAAAAATCGGGAGTCGATTGATAAATTTATCTTGTCGGGATTTTTCTGTCTTTTCAAAAAAGATCGTCTTCGCCTCGATCACCATTCCGGGAATGTCGATCTGCGTTGGACATTCTGTAAGACAAAGCTTGCAGTTGAAGCAGTAGTCGAGAACATCCTTGAAATCCTGTTTCCCCAAAATGTCCGAGTCCAAACCCCCGCTTATAATTCCACGAAGTACATTTCCTTTTGCGCGCGGGGTCGCCCTCTCGTCAAATGTTGCGAGAGCTGTCGGACAGTAACTCAGGCACAATCCGCAGCCATGGCATTTCTCTATCTCGTTTGCCATGTCAGCCTCGTCGAGAGATGTCGCCGTTCCGACTCTTCTGTAATTTTCACCATAACGTAGGTCGTGGACGACGGACTCGTTTTGGCTTCCGATGATTTTCCCCGGATTCATTATTCCGTCCGGATCAAAAATTTCCTTCACTCCTTTGAAAAGCGAATAAATCTCTTCGCCATAGAGTTTGGACAGGAAAGGAGTTCGCAAGAGTCCGTCGCCATGCTCGCCGCTCAGAGTTCCGCCAAGGGATATTGCAAGATCATAAATTTCATTTGCGATCGGATCGATTTTCGCCAGATGCTCCCTGTTCTTCTGATCGAGGAGGAGAATGGTGTGAGTGTTTCCGTCGCCAGCGTGGCCATAAAGAGCACATTGCAGGTCGTATCTTTTGAGAATTCTCTGCACACCAACCAGGTAAACCGGAAGTCTTTCAATCGGGACGGCAACGTCCTCCACAAACGAAGTCTTCTTTCCGGGCTTTTCTATTTTGTAAAAGATTGCGGACGCTTCCTTGCGAACTCGCCAGAGTTTGGATGCCTCATTTTGGTCGCGCGGCATGATCTGCCTTTGACTTAACCCCAGGATTTTGAGATGCTCGGATAGCCTGGAAATCTTCCCTTCTGCAAGACCTGGTTCTGTTTCCTCAAACTCAAAAATAACTATCGAGACGAAATTCTGTTTAAGTATCTCGTCCAATACCGGATCGATGCCGAGCGCCGTGTTCGAGAAGGTTTTGTCCAGCATCTCCACTGCCGACGGACCGAATTGCAAGGAATCTTTTGCGGCGGCGGCGCACGATTCGTAGGATGAAAAATATGCGATCAGGTTCCTTCTCTCTTTTGGAAGACGGACCAGTTTTAATCTTGCTTCGACGACTATCCCGAGTGTCCCTTCGCTTCCGCAGAGCAGTTTTGTCAGGTCTATCGCGCCGTCTTTGACCGTGTCCTTCAGGTTGTAGCCTGAAGAATTTTTCGAGGTCTTCGGAAATCTTTTGTCAATCAAGTTCTTATGGGGGAGAAGGATGTCCCCCACTTTCCTGATGAATTCGTTTTCAGACGCTTCTGCCGAAAAAGTCCGAAGTTCTCCCCCGGACGTAACGACCTTCAACTCGAGCACGTTGTCCTTCGTGGCACCGTACTTAACCGTGTGCGGACCCGCCGCGTTCGTTCCGATCATTCCGCCGATGACGCATTGCTTACCTGTGGATGGATCGGGACCGAACATAACCCCATGCGGCAAGAGGTATCTGTCGAGCTTGTCCAAAACTACTCCGGGCTGTACACTTGCAGATTGTTTTGCCTCATCGATGCCGAGTATCTCCCGGAAATATTTATTGAAGACAAGGATAATCCCGCTCCCGATCGATTGCCCGGCCAGACTTGTGCCGGCTCCCCGGCTCGTAATCGGAATTTGCCGCTCGGAGCAATATCGGACTGTCTCGATGACATCTTCGATATTCCTTGGCACCACGACGCCGAGCGGCTTGATCTGGTACATGCAGGCATCCGTGCTGAAGAGCGTTCGGGAAATCTCGTCGAAGAGTACTTCACCCGAGATCTTTTTTCTCAGGTCGCTTTCAATGTTTTGTGGATTGGAACTCATCAAGAGGTCTTTGATCTGCGGTTTCCGTCTTTATACTGCGGAATCAATTCTTCGCCGCAATCTTGGTTCAGCCGGGTCTCCAGCTGGAACGTCGGATGGTCGATGCTGAATCTCGCTGCAAGCTGCTGCTCTAGCTCCCAGGTTATTTCAATAGTGCGGCTGAGCTGCATGTCATCGACCACGATATGCGCCGACAAAGCGCGGAAATTGGACGACAAACTCCAGATGTGAAGATGGTGTACCCCTTTGACTCCCGGAAAATCCTTTATGAAGCTTCCCACTTCGTTGAGATCGATTCCTCTTGGGGAGCCTTCGGTAAGGATGTTGGTCGATTCGAGCAGCAAGTCCCACGAACTCTTTATGATGAAGACGCCGATGACGACGGACATGATCAAATCAAGCGAGGAAAATTTTATGAAGGTGATAATTGCAGCGGTGACGATCACAGCTCCGGACTCCAGAGTATCCGTTATCAAATGGAGAAAGGCACTCTTGATGTTGAGATTTTCTCTTCTATGCTTGCGAAGCAGCAAAACCGACGACAGATTTGCCGCTAACCCGACAATTGCTACTATCAGCATCATTACCGAATCGATGTGCACCGGATGTCGAAAGCGAGCAAGCGCCTCATAAATTATATAAATGCCGATGAGAACGAGGAGAACGGAGTTTATGAATGCCGCAAGGATTTCGAAACGGAAGTAGCCGTAGGATTTCTTGGTGTTGCCTGCCCAGTCCATCATCCGGCTGGCGATCAGACTGATTATCAGCGCGATGAAGTCGCTGAAGTTGTGCATCGCGTCAGAGATGAGTGCCAGGCTTCCGGACAGAATGCCGCCGATCAGCTCCACCACTGTAATCAACCCGTTTAGAAGTATTGAGTAAAGAAGCGGCCTTCCTACATGAACTTTTTCGACGAACACAGACTTCTCGGCAATGTACTCGGGCTCCATCTTTGGAATTTGATGAGTTGAGTTCTTAGAATCAACTCAATGAAGGGGATAGCTTACAGCCGGCCGATGTGAAGCCTTAAAAAAGAATATGGTATTTCCTTGACCCATCTTCAATAAGGATGAATCGCCATATTAAAAATGGAATCGAATGCCGGTGGAGATATAAAGCTCCGAAAAATTCACGGAATGGGCCTTGAGCGTTTTCGTTTCACCGTTGGAAGGATTTGTGTATTGTACCTCCTGCACATCAACCGACGAGGGGATGAAATTTCCACTCAGCATACAGTGAAGCGAAACGTGGCGCGAAAAGTAATAGTCGTAACTGGCACAAACTTGATATCCCAACACGTTCTTTCTCTCATGGAACAGAACTGCTGTATAGACGAATCCGGCGGACAAATACTCCGCAGACAACGTCCCGCCGACGTACAACGAATTGAAACTTGGACCGGCCTCAAGTGCAACTTCGGAGCGTGATGAAAGCAGACTATCCACAGGTAAGGCTACGTATGTTAAAAGCAAGCTGTAAGAAATACCGCGACTGCCTTCGGTTTCCTCATCCGGACCCTCGACATCCCGCTCTGCAATGTCGCTAATGTATCTCAATCCTAACCGAATATTGCTGGCTAGATCATAGTCGCTGGAAATATCCCACGCAAAAGGATTCCCATAATTGCTTGGATAGTATGCAGTTCCAAGCCAGCCATTCACCGTTCCTCCGAAGCCGGAAGAATTAAATGCCGCATTGAGATTGTCACCCGCCGGTCCTGTTATAGATACCGCTCCACTCACCGAAAGATGGACCCTTGGGATCGGAGGCTCGGGTAATCGATTCATTTCATTAGAAGTCAATCTGCGACTTTGAACAGAGGGCTCTGCGCTTCGCGAAATGAAATCACGCAGCTCAGGCGGGGGTGTAGATTGAAACAAGGCGTTTTCCTGCAACTCCGGCAATACTGCAATGTATCTCTCCTGATGTCCGTTCAGGATGAAGTCATCGTCGTCAAGTCCGTGCGCAGCACCCACAGTTCCTCCGAAGATTGCTCCACTGAGGCCGAGAAAGATTCCTGCTAGTTCTGCCTTTTCGCTGGCATTCATGCTGAGAAACTCATCGGCTGGATCGTCGCCGGAAGAGTAGCCTATAAAAGCTCCGACCGCGGCGCCGGTCAAAAGACCTATGCCTGCCCCGGCCCACAAACAGCTATGTCTCGGAACAATAATGCGATTTATCTCAGAAGGGTACAGCCGCGCTGCATATTCACTGATCTTGTCAGCGTCATACGACGAATCACTTTTCCAGACCACAAGTGTACTGCTGTCGGCAAAAAGAATTCTCCACGTATGGCAACCGCCGTCGTGAGTGGTTATGGTGACTTTTGATCCCTGCGCATTTAGAAGATCTGCCGCGAGCACCAGGATCAAGAGTGTTGAAATGAATTTCTTCATGACTGTCCGCAACCGTGAATTCGTAATCTCTGCTTCACATGGTAGTATTTCATGAAGTTATGCTGCATACAAACCCGTGACACACATCTTAATGTATCGGAAAACGTATTTCATTCCAACTGAAAAACTTTCAGCGCGAAGAACTTGTCAAACCGAAATGCAGGAATGGCAAGTCCACAAATGATATCTTCCCAAGTATTTAGAAAAACTTCATGGCTCACAGATACGAAGTCACGATCTATGAGCCATGACTTGTGAGCTTACTACATGTGTTCGCCTCTTCGAATTGTCCAGATGTCATCCGACAGATTTCTGTCGGCGAGATAATCATAGGGCATTGTAAAATAGCCGCGCTGTCCCCAGCTTGCTCCCCACGAATTGCGTATGATGAAACGTTTCTGTGAATCATCATAACCAACGGCAACTACCGCATGACCGCCCATCACCTTCTCGCCCGGCTGTGGCATGTTTAAGATCCCGGTTTGCGCGACTTGCTGCGACTCGAAACTTTCATAGACCGTGAACCCAAATACAAATGGGAATCCACCGGCAAGACAGCTTCGCATTTCGTCTAACGTCAGGATGCGCTGGTACGAAGTGATAACATGCTGGAGCGCATCTTTGTAACACTTCGCTGATGGCTTGGCTGCAAATTTTGCGACGTTGTAGGGCCATTCTTTTTCCGGACACACTCCCTGTTTGGCGAGCGTTTTAATGCCATCACGGATTTGCGCGCCGGAATCTGACTTTACCGTGTGTTCAACGGCGCGCTCGTCATAATAAATGAAGAGTCTGCTCAGGTCGACGAGTTTCATGCCGTCTTTCTTCTCCAAGAATTCAAGCGCGCCGACCAGTGCGTTTGCCGTACAACTTCCAAGTTGTCCTTGGTTTTCAACGGGTGAACAAGTCGGTCGAAGATCCATCGAAGATGGAAGTGGGGCAATTGCCGGACGAATTTGTCCGTACAAGAGATCCCGGTGATCCGGCAGATCGGGCAGCCAGCCGTAGCCGAGTTTGCCGGATTGTGTCTTTCGTGTGCTCCGCGATTTTCCCGCGCGGGATACTTTCTTTCGCTTTGCCATATGATCCTCCTGCTTTTTGGCTTTGAGTTATTTGATAGTTGAATTCTGAAATTGTCGGTCGTTCGGCTGCAACAGTTATTCCTATGTTTCGTTTTCCCGTTTTTGGGCGAGGCTTCGCTTGTTGGTTTTGACCAGAGTCATCTTTTGCTCTGCCATGGCATCTTTGACTTGACGAGCACGCTTGAAAAACTTGTAGACACCCGTGCTTCCGCCTGAGACAAACAACCCGGTGATGATCATCGATAGAGGATGGGATTCGGTCGAATTGAAAATAGTCCTAACCATATCGAGATTGAACTGAAAGACGATTGCGATTGAGACGGCGGCAGAAATCCAGGGTTTCAAGTCAAAATAATCGAGCCCGGTTTGTCGATCCAGGTAAGCCTCGACCCATTTCCAAATCCTGGAATCAAACACCTGGTAGAGCGCACGCTCAATAAGAAGTGCAAGAAATGCAAATGCCGCCATGATGGCGACGAACGTCTCCCAATAGCTTTCATTTATGGCTCCCATGATCAGCCTCGTTCCCTTGAAATCTTAAGTTTTAGATTGAAATTAGGCGCTTAATCAGGCGGCTCGGGACGTACGCGGCCGCAACATCGCAGGATTGCGGGAAATGAAAAATTTTGGCAGGTAAGGCCTTCCGGGTCGACCACTCCGAGCAGGGTGCCTGCAAAATCAACAATTCGGAATTCAGTATCCTCCTCACGATGCTCTCCTTTCGTGTACCATGATATGATAACTCTTTTCAGAGTGTTTGTCAAGTGGAGGAACACCAATTAGCACGCTGTTCTTTGCCTTTGGCTGGAAATCGGCGGATAAGGACCGCCTATATGTTTTTATTCAGGAGGCGGATAACTTTCTGGTAAACCATTTCAACAGGAAGTTCTTTGATGCATTTGAATTTTATATCCGTTCGCGAGCAGGTAAGCGGCCGGGGAGAGTAGAAGAAGCACGGCGAACAATCAAGATAAAGCGACGCGATCTCGTAGCTGGTGTGCCATGGATGAATGTAATTCGTGTTTGTCGGTCCGATTATGGCCACCGTCGGTATTTTCAATGCCGAAGCAAGGTGCATCAACCCGGAATCGTTCGTGACGAAAATGCTGCATCTTTTTACCAGTGCTGCGTTTGCTAGGATTGATTCCGTTTGCGGTATCAAAACTCTCGGCGTTCCTGAACCGTCCCGGATTTTATTTTTCAGGTCGGTTTCATCCGGTCCCCCGAATATCAAGATGTGGGCATTATTCTTCTCCGCCAGCAATTTTGCCAGCTCTGAAAACTTTTCCGGCTCCCATCGTCTCTTCGCTTGGTTTTTGAAAGTCGCTGAACCGGCATGAAATCCGATCACAAGATCTGAGTCTTTTATGCCCGCATTTGCGAGGTATTTATCTCCCTGCTGTTTTTCGTCGATCGGTAAAACAAGGTCGGGCTCTTCGGCTGCGGAAAAATCCAGCAGCTTCTCGCACATGCGAATATTTTCCTGAACGTTGTGGAGCAGATCGTTTTCCGTCAGCCGAACGTTGTTTAGAAATCCCAGCTCCAGTGAATCACGCCGCAGATAACTGACCGCGCCGCGTTTTCTCGCACCGATTAAGAATTGTATGATATTATATTCTCTTCTATTCGAGGGATATACATCTATAGACGCGTCGTATTTTTTCCGAAGGCCGAGCACAACTCCCAGCGACTCTGTCTTTGGCGCGCTCAAAAAATCATGGAAGAGGACTTTGTCGAAGAGTCCGCTCTGCTCATAAATTTCCTTTGCGCCCTTAAACATGACGAGCGCATCGATCCCGGTTCCCGGAAAATTTTTTCTTATCAGCGATGCCGCGGGAGTGAAGAGGAGGGCGTCCCCGATTCCGGAGAGAGCGATGACGAGAATTTTCAATTTTGCGTTTTGAATTTTGATTCCACGTCTTAAGGCTTTCTGGCGATGATTCCGCAGGACAGCGAAGTGTGGAGCATGATGGGAGTCCCGCGGAGTGTTTCTCTAATTTTCCTGCGGAAATTTGCAAGCGCCCTGATGGGGGTTGGATTGAGCGGGAGTTTTATCCCGAATTTTCCGAGTCCTTCGCGCACGACCCGGTAGAAAAGACTCGGGTACATCCACTCGCCGTACCGGTAAACTGGTACAACCCCGAGCGATCGCAAAAGCCTGTCGAGCTCAGGAATGGAGAACTCTCGTTCCCAGCCCGCAAACCATTTGTCGAGTGCGATGAGAATATGTTTCATTGCCGTGTAGACGTGGTACCGCTGAGGAACGTCGACCAAAAGCAGCCCGCCACTTTTAACGACCCGAACATTTTCTTTCAGCAGGTTTTTGGCATCATTTTCTCGAAAGTGTTCGAGAAGCCCTTGATGAAAAACCAGGTCAAACGAGTCGTCGGGGAACGGAAGTGAAAATGCGTTTCCGCCGATGGAACTTACGTCGATTTTTTCTTGAGCCGCGATGCTGTTTATTATGCTCAGTGAATTTTTTGAGTAGTCCAGCATGAACACACTCGCACCATGTTCCACCATGCCGAAGCTGTCTCGTCCCGTTCCGGCCCCTATCTCGAGAACGCGTTTCCCCCTGAGATCTGCAACTTTCAGGACGTTTCGCAGGACACGGTCGTCATTCGAATAGACTTCGCGGACTTCTTTTTTTTCCGACCAGAAATTTTCCCAGTGCGATTTTGTGGATTCTCTTTTTGTCTGCGCGGCTTGGTCCGTTTTCATTAATTGCTCTCTGTTGGCTTGAATCGGTAACAAATTTGTCTCTATTTGCCGACAGTTTCAAGATAGACCGAAATATAAAAGCGGACCGTTTGAATATTAACTGTTTATCAGGCTTGATTTCCTACCCGTGCTATTAATCACATGAAAAAGATTGATTAGTATGTTATATTAAATTAATAATTCTGGCAATCCAAAAGAATCTTTTAAAACGCGAATCAGAACATTTGCTGGTTCATAATAAGGAGGCATCATGAAAAGAACATCTTCGATTCTATTTTTATTGCTCATCTCTGTGGTATTGTTCGAAAGCTGTTCGAAAAGTTCAAACAGCGTGAGTAACGGACCATTGTATCCCGTCACTGCCACGATCTTGAATCCTGCGGGGAACCCTCAGGCCGGTGCAATTTTCAAATTGCAGGGTAAGGCCGATAACGATTCGGTTTTTGCGGCGGTTACCGACACGACAGGTAAAGCCACGATAAAGGCACCGGCAGGGAACCAGACTTTTGTCGCCAAACTCGGCGCCATCTTCCAGGTGACGTTTACCGCGAGTGTTTCAGCAAGCCAAACCGGTACAAACATCGGGAATCATCAAGTTGTGAGAAACACCGCACTCAAGGTTTTGGTGGTTCAAGCTAGTGCCGAAGCGACTGAAGACGTGTTGAAGGTTCTGAACTTTGGCGGGTACGATTCGATCTATGTCTCCGACCTTATTAATAACATTGCCACGGACTCGGTGAAAGCACAGAGCTATCTTGCCGGTTATACTCTCGTTTTCTCCGACTGCGATGGCGGCAGTGAAGGCGGTGACGATTACGCTCAACTTTCACGCGAGTACGGACGCTACATAACGAACGGCGGAAAAGTGTTCGGCGGCCACTACAATTACTATCACCTGCAGAGAATATTCCCCGGCTATTATCAGAATTACGATGATCAATATCCAAACGGATCCGTGGATTCCATCCATATAATAGACCCGAATCTTAACGCTTACGTGGGCGGAGCAATTTTGAATTGGGTTTCAGCTGACTCCAGAAACTTGTCGGGGTACGAGAAGTTTACCGATCTACCTCCAAGTGCAGTCGCCAAAACATATGCGTATATCCAGGGAACTTCCCCCATTATTTATTGCATCGTTGAAAACTCGCTCGGTGCAGGCACTTACGTGTGGACAGATTATCACAACCAGGATGTGATAAACGCATATCCGGCCGCAGATCCGCGCCTGGCAAAGATCGTGCAATACTTCCTTTATAAGTAAGACCGAAAGATTTCCTTTCAAAGCCGATTCGTGTTCAACGCGGGTCGGCTTTTTTGTTTTGGGAGACAGATTTCAAGCGTTTCGTCAATTGTAAATCTTCCCTCGAAGAAATAAATTAGTAAAGGATTCCTGCCCCTGTAGCTCAGTTGGATAGAGCAAGAGTTTCCTAAACTCTGTGTCGCGTGTTCGAGTCACGCCAGGGGCACAAAAACAAATTCGAAACTCTTTCCGAAGGAATCCCTTCGGGAAAATCCTAAAACCTGAGAGCTGAAAGCAGACAACTGAAATGAGACTTAGCACATACTTTCTTCCTACGCTGAAAGAAAATCCTGCTGACGCGACCATGGCGAGCCACCGGTTGATGGTGAGGGCCGGACTGATTCGCCCTCTGTCGGCCGGAATCTATTCATGGCTTCCATTCGGTTGGCGTGTCATGAAGAAAGTCATGGAAATTATACGGCAGGAGATGGACGCTATCGGCGGGCAGGAGTTCCAGCTTCCCGCACTCAATCCCGTTGAGATATGGGAGCAGACGGGAAGAGTCGAGTCGTTCGGAGATACCCTGTTTCATGTTAAGAATCGTCCTTTTGTCCTTGCACCGACGCACGAAGAGGTTTTCACGACGATCGCCAAAGACAATATCAAATCGTATCGCGACCTGCCGAAAATCTGGTACCAGATTCAGACGAAGTTCAGGAACGAGCCGCGCCCGCGCTCGGGCGTTATCCGCGGAAGGCAATTTTTCATGAAGGACTCGTATACCTTCGACAGGAGTTTCGAGGATCTCGACAAAGGTTATGAGCTTCACAAAGAGGCTTACAAAAAAATTTATTCGCGGAGCGGGTTGAAATTTTTTATCGTCGGTGCATCGAGCGGTGCGATGGGTGGTACGGGTTCGCAGGAATTTATGGTCGAATCACCCGATGGGGAAGACACTTGTGCCCTTTGCGATAATTGCGGCTATGCCGCAAATCTTGAAGTAGCATCGAGCGCTGTAGCGCCGCTTGGAAGGATCGATGGCTCTGAGATGCCGGAAGAAATTCACACGCCGAATATCAAGACCATCGATCAGCTCGGCGAATTCTTGAAGATTTCTACTGAGAGACTTGCCAAATCTCTTGTCTATAAAGTCGATGACACCCCTGTCCTGATCCTGATGTCCGGCAACGACCAGCTGAACGAGGCGAAACTTCTTACCGCAATCGGAAAGAATGCATCCGCGATGGCACCCGAAGAACTTGCGAAATATACCGGCGCAAATGCGGGCTCAATTGGCCCCATCGGTCTGCGGGAATTTAAAATAATCGCGGACAAACGGCTCGAAGGCGCTAACGAACTGATCAGCGGCGCGAACAAGGACGATTATCATGTCACACACATCGATTTGAAGCGCGACACAAAGGTGGAAGCTTATTATGATTTGCGAACGATCGACGCGGGCGAGCCGTGTCCGAATTGCAAAGGAAAGCTGCGGATCGTAAACGCGATCGAAATCGGCCACATTTTCAAACTTGGTACTAAGTATTCCGTCTCGCTTCACGCGAATTATCTGGATGAAGACGGAACGGAGAAGCCGATCGTCATGGGGAGCTACGGCATAGGAGTCGAAAGAATCATAGCCTGCCACATCGAACAGAATCACGATCTGGATGGGATAATCTGGGATAAGTCGATTGCGCCTTTTATGGTACACTTGATTTCCGTCAACATGGACAACAAAGAAGTAGTTCAGGAGGCGGAAAATCTATACGGAGAGTTTTCGAAATCAGGCATAGAGATTCTTTACGATGACAGGCAGGGCATAAGTCCGGGATTCAAATTCAAGGATGCCGATCTTCTCGGAATGCCTGTGCAGGTGATTGTCGGCGAGAGAAATTTGAAGCAGGGAAAAATTGAATTGAAGTTTAGGAAGACCGGCGAGCGAAAAGTTGTCGCAGCGTCGGACGTGCTTGATGAAGTCAAAGGCTTTTTGAAAATCTGACTGCGTATCCGGCTGTGTTTAGGTTCCGGCGCGTTTGTAAAAACGCCCGACGTTAGCGGATGGTTATAATTAAGGGACCACGCTGTGGAATATAAACTGTTTATCGGCGGAAAATGGATTGAGACGAGAGATCGTTTGGCCGTGACCAATCCTTATGACGGCTCCCTTGTCGGCGAGGTGTTCCAGGCCGGGGAGGTCGAGATCGGGGAGGCCGTCGACGCCGCCAAAAAAGGATTTGAAACAACCCGGAGGCTTCCGGCCTACCGACGCGCGGAAGTTTTACGAAGAACAGCGGATCAACTCCGGAGCCGGAAAGAAGAGATCGCCCGTACCATGACGTTGGAATCCGGCAAGCCGATCCAGTATACCAGGACTGAGGTTGACAGGGCCGTCCTGACGTTTTCCATTGCAGCCGAAGAGTCCACGAGAATTTCCGGTGAAGTTGTAACCCTCGACATTGCACCCGGCTCCGAGAACCGATGGGGAATAGTAAAGCGCTACCCGATAGGTCCCGTGGCGACCATTACGCCGTTTAATTTTCCGCTTAATCTCGTTGCCCATAAAATCGCTCCGGCACTCGCGGCGGGAAATACTGTGGTACACAAATCCCCTCCACAAACGCCGATCACTTCAATTTTGCTTGCCGGCATCTTCTCTGACTCCGGTGTCCCTGAAGGTGCGGTCAACGTTGTCTCTTGCAGCAATGAAATTGCAGAGAGACTCTCCGCTGATCCGCGCGTGAAGATGCTCAGCTTCACAGGAAGTCCGAAAGTTGGATGGCATTTAAAATCGAAGGTACCCAAGAAAAAAGTCTTGCTTGAATTAGGTGGAAATGCTGCCGCCGTTGTCGAGCCTGATGCCGATCTTGATTTTGTGTCGAAGCGACTGGCTATTGGAGCATTCTCAAACGCGGGGCAAATTTGCATCTCGGTGCAGAGGATCTTCGTGCATAAAGATTTGTACGAAAAGTTCAGGGAATTGTTCGTAGAGCAGACCAGGAAATTGAAAATTGGTAATCCGCTTGATGATGACACGGTCGTGGGGCCGATGATAAGCCATGGTGAAGCAGATCGTGCGTTCAGCTGGATTGAAGAGGCAAAAGGCGCCGGTGCAAAACTGTTGGCAGGCGGCAAGAGGGAAGGAAATGTCATCGAGCCGACCATTTTCGAAAACGTACCCACAAATATCAGTCTTTATTGCGAGGAGGCATTTGCGCCTGTTGCGGTCCTGGATAAATATTCTGCTTTCGAGGAAGCGATCCAAAAGGTCAACGATACCCGGTTCGGACTCCAGGCGGGAATTTTTACCAACGACTCACGGAAAATCTTCCGCGCTTTCGACGAGATAGAAGTCGGCGGCGTCATAATAAATGACTATCCGACTTACAGGATTGACAACATGCCGTATGGCGGCGTCAAGGATTCGGGCTTCGGTCGAGAGGGTGTCCGATACGCGATCAACGAGATGACCGAACCGAAGTTGCTTGTCATGAACACAAGTGTCTGAAAATTTGCAGAAACCGTTAGAAAAGTTGTCGAATTATGTGTTAAATTCATGTCAGTGGTGAGATGACTACTTTCTTAAAATTTGTGGCGGCTCTTTCTCTGGGATTATCTTCATGCGCGTTCTTGAGACCTTCGATAAGCATAGGCCTTTCCAGAGTTTCTAATAACTACGTGGTGAACCCGTTCGACACAACGAAAACTATTTTTACTGTTGATTCTAAAATTGATTTTGATTTTGATCTGAGCGGCTCATATAGGATTTCAATCCGCCACGGACATTCACGAGTGTTGGCGAAAGGTGTCTCGCCTGGATGGTTCTATGTCGATGTGATCGGGGCGAGCATGTGGGTTCGCGGATTACCGCTATATTTGATAGGAGGCGACTCGGTTTCGATCCAAGTTGCCAACAATTATTTGAACGTGGACGGCAAAACGTTTTTCATGGCACAGCAGGAGAAGAGTACGCAGTTTTCATATGATCCATCTTTGTCGATAAGCTGCGTCGGGTGCACACGAAAGCCGACGCTGAAATTTGACGACGAGGAAATGAATTATGTTCCACCTTCTATTTCTGCTGCAGCAGGGTGGCACACGATCGAGATTTACAGTCCGTTCGACAATGTCGATCTTTATTTCCGCACACTTTTCGACAATTATACGATAACCGAATTTACACTTTATCCTATTTTAATGAATTAATATGCAGCAGTTTGTTCATCTTCATAATCATTCGCATTACAGCTTGTTAGACGGCGCGACCCAGATCAATGACATGATTGCTCGCGCAGTCGAGTTCAAAATGCCCGCGCTCGCCTTGACCGACCACGGGGTTCTGTTCGGTGCGATTGAGTTTTATAAATCTGCGAAGAAGGCTGGTATCAAACCCATAATTGGGTGTGAGATGTATGTCGCCAAGGGAAAGCGGAACGAAAAAAACGAATACAACCACCTGACGGTTCTTGCGAAGAATTATACAGGTTATAAAAATCTCATCAAGCTGGTCTCCATCGCACATCTGGAAGGATATTACTACAAGCCCAGGGTAGACTTCGATCTCTTATCGGAAAACCATGATGGACTGATCGTGCTGAGCGGGTGCCTCAGCAGCCCGGTATCTGAGCCGATAGTCAACGGAGATATCGAAAGCGGGAGAAAAGCCGCCCTGAAATATAAAGATGTCTTTGGTGAAGATTATTATTTGGAGGTTCACAGCCACGGTCTCGACGAAGAGAAACGGGTGCTCGCAAGCGTTCCGAAGATTGCGAGGGAGATCGGGGTGAAAATGGTGGCGGTGAACGACGGCCACTATCTAAGAAAGGAACATGCGATTCCGCATAATATTCTGCTGAATATCTCTCAGTCCAGCAACGGCACGAAGGATCCCACAGAGCTGCGGTATAAAGTTCCGGAATTTTATTTCAAGAGTCAGGAGGAAATGGAAAGGGCATTCGCGGACTATGATTTCGGGCCGGGTGCCATAGAGAATACATTGGAGGTTGCGGATAAGTGCGATTTGAAATTAGAGCTGAAAAAAGATTTGATGCCTCGATTTCCGATACCTGCAGATGCCGGGGTGTCGAGTCCGGAAGATTATTTTGAGAAGTTAGCCTACGACGGTTTAACCAAACGCTACGGCGAAATCAGTCCTGATATTAGAAAAAGATTCGACCATGAAATAGTCGTCATAAAGAAAATGGGATTTGCGGGATATTTTCTCGTCGTGCAGGACTTCATAAACAGTGCTCGTGAGATGGGCGTTCGCGTCGGTCCCGGGAGGGGAAGTGCGGCAGGAAGTATCGTGTCGTATGCGCTCGGGATTACGAACGTGGATCCGCTTAAGTATGGTCTTCTCTTTGAAAGATTTTTGAATCCCGATCGCGTCTCGATGCCGGACATCGATATCGACTTCGCCGACAACAAACGTAATCTCGTCATCGATTATGTCAAGAGAAAATACGGAGAGGAGTCGGTGTGCCAGATCGTCACCTTCGGAACCCTTTCTTCGCGGGCCGTCCTAAAAGACGTTGGAAGAGTTCTCGGCATTTCTCTTTCGACGACTGAATCTATCACGAAGCAAATCCCCGTTATCCTTGGTCGGGTCACGCCGCTTCGCGAAGCGGTCGATACGATCCCCGAGCTTCGCTGGGTGAAAGAGAGCAACGACCCGAAGATAAAACAGCTTATCGAATACTCGCTGGTGCTCGAAGGGACCAACAGGAATGTCGGTACGCACGCCGCCGGAGTCGTGATCGCTCCCGGGAAAATTACCGATTATGTGCCGCTTTACAAGACGCCCTCGACGGAAGTCATCACCGAGTATGAGTACAAGAGCCTCGAGGAGATCGGTCTTCTCAAGATGGATTTCTTAGGGCTGAGGACGCTGACCGTAATTGAAGACGCTCTCCGCCGGATCAAAGAAAATCACGGAAAGGAAATCGATCTTGACGGGATTCCTTACGACGATCCGAAAGTTTACGAGCTTTTTGCGGCCGGGCAGACTGTTGCCGTGTTCCAGTTTGAAAGTTCCAAGATGCAGGAGTACCTCAAGAAGTTGAACCCGACCTCGATGGACGATGTCGTCGCGATGAATGCACTGTATCGACCCGGCCCGATGGAAATGATAGAAGATTTCATCGACAGGAAAATCGGAAGGAAGCCGATAGAATATTTGCATCCTAAGATGGAGCAAATCCTTAAGCCGACTTACGGTGTCATGGTTTACCAGGAGCAGGTGATTCAGATAGCGAGCGCGATTGCAGGATTCACGCTCGCGCAGGCAGATATGATGCGCCGTGCGATGGGAAAGAAAGACAAAATCTTGATGGCGGAGCAGAAAAAACTTTTTGTCGAAGGAGCGATCAAGAATTCTATCGATAGGAAACTCGCCGGAGAAATTTTCGATTTGATAGATAAGTTCGCTTCATACGGGTTCAATAAATCTCATGCTGTTGCCTATTCGGTCCTCGCTTACCAGACCGCATATCTGAAAACTTATTATCCGCCGGAGTTCATGGCGGCAGCGCTCACGAGCGAAATAGGCGACCTGAACAAGACCACCCTCCTTCTGGCCGAATGCAGAAAGCTCGGAATCACCGTACTCGGGCCGGATGTGAATGAGAGTCTCGCCGATTTTTCGGTGACCGAAGGGAAGCTGAGATTTGGACTGAGCGCGATAAAAAATGTCGGAGTCGGCGCAGCCGAGGAAATAATCCGGTCAAGAAATGACGGAGGAAAATTCGAAAATATTTTCGACTTCGTCTCCCGTGTCGACATGAAATCCGTGAACAAGCGGGCGCTTGAAAGCCTTGTCCAAGCCGGCGCGTTTGATTCCATGGGACACCGGCGGGCGCAATTATATAATTCATTCGAGACCATATCACAGTTCGGCCAGTCGATACAGGAGAGCAAGTCAAGTTCCCAATCATCTCTTTTCGATATTCTGGGCGCAGACCAGAAGAAACTTGTAAATTATCCGTCGCTGTCGATGGTTGAAGAATGGAGCCAGGGGGAGAAACTAAATCGCGAGAAGGAATTGATCGGCGTATATATATCCGGACATCCGCTTCTTAGATTCGAGCAGGAATACAATTCATTTACAAATGTTCGCCTTGGCGATTCAAGCTCCATAGTCGAGGGGATGAGCGCGAAAGCGGCCGGGATTGTGGTCGATGTCCGGCGGAAGATCGACAAGAAAGGTAACACCATGGCCTTCGTCCAGCTGGAAGATTTTACGGGGAAGGGCGATGTGATTTTTTTCTCCGATGCATATTCAAAATATCAAGGCGTGCTGTTTGCCGATTCCATCGTCCTGGTTTCGGGTAAGGCTGAATCAAATGGCGACTCGGTCCGCATTATGGCAAACGAGGCAATCTCAATGGAAGAAGCCGCAGGAAAGCTGACAAAAAGTATAGCGGTTTCTATTGACAGAAGCGACAACTCCAAAGAGGGTCTGGTTTCGCTGAAGGAGATGCTGGGGAATTACTCTACCGGGAATTGTTCCATCTTCTTTAGCGTTAACAGTGAAAATGGGAAGCCAAAAATTTTCAGATCGAATAAGTCGGTGGATCCTAACCGGAAATTTGTGGATGCACTGTTCGGCCTTTTTGGAAAGGAAAACGTGAGATTAATTTCGTGATCACAGGTTAACGCTTCTGTCTGGTCTTTGAACGGGCGAGATCTCATTTCATGCGGAGTCCGAGACTGGCAACTTCCGGGTGGAGGCAAAATAATTTAAAAAATTCTGAAGGAAGAAATTAAATGAAACCCGTCGTTGTAAATGTGCAAAATTTTGAATCCGAAGTCGTAAAGAGTAATCTGCCTGTGCTGGTAGATTTCTGGGCAGCATGGTGCGGTCCATGCAAAATGATCGCCCCTGTTGTGGAACAGCTCGCCGCGGAGTATGACGGCAAATTGAAGGTTGCCAAAGTCGATGTCGATGCCAACCAGGAAATCGCAATGACGTTCGGCATAATGAGCATTCCGACACTCCTGATTTTTAACGGAGGGAGAGTTGCGGAACAACTCGTAGGCGCAGTACCGAAGTCGATGCTGGTCGATAAGATCACGAGAGTTTTGGAGCAGAACTGAATTTTTTGTTACCATTGAGCAGTAATCAGCAATTACCGGATAGTGAGAGCGAATCCATCCGCGTGCGAATGACAGCGCGAATGGATAATTCGTAGTTATCAAAAAGGAGGAATCGATGAAGGGAGTCATTGTGTTTGTCTGTGTAGTCTTTGTCTCGCTGGCCGATGCGGCTGAAATAAAGACGAGCATAGTTCAGTACGTCAGCGGGAGCGACACCGTCTCTGCCTATCTTGCCCAACCGGCTGATGCCGGAAAACATCCGGCGTTGATTGTTATCCATGAATGGTGGGGATTGACAGACTGGATGAAACAGGATGCGAGAGATTTTGCTGCGAGAGGATATGTCGCACTTGCAATAGATTTATATCGTGGAGCGCTTGCTTCGACGCCGCAGGATGCTTACAAATTGTTGGTGTCGGTGCCGAAAGAGCGAGGCGCGATGGATCTCAAAGCCGCATTCGAATATCTTGCTTCCATTGAGAATGTTAACACTGCTAAGATCGGAGTGATCGGCTGGTGCATGGGCGGCTCTTACTCGTTTGAAGCTGCGACGTTGCTTCCGAAGCTGGCGGCTTGCGTCATCGATTATGGAAACGTTGACACGACCGCCGCAGCTGTCGGCCAGATCAATTGCCCTGTCCTGTGCAACTTTGCGGAATTAGACAAAACATATACGCCCAAAATGGGCGAGGCATTCAAGAAAGCTATGCAGTCAGCGGGCAAGAAGATCGAGTTTCACGTTTATCCGGGCGTTAACCACGCATTTATGAATCCCAATAATCCGTCGGTATATAATGAAACGCAGACGGCAGAAGCATGGGAGAATATTTTCGCTTTCTTGAATGCGAATCTGAAATAGCGGATCATGACAGCCTGGGCGGCGCACTGGTCATTAGTCATAGAATGTAGCATTCGGCTTGAAGATTCCTTGTAATTTCGGCTCAGGACTTCTAAATTATTTTCTGAAGAAGGCACTCCTCAAATAGCTTGTGCCAGGAATTTTTGACCGCGAGCTATAAACTATGAGCTTTTTGTCCCCATCGTCTAGTGGCCTAGGACATCGCCCTTTCACGGCGGTAACAGGGGTTCAAATCCCCTTGGGGACGCCATTCAAGAGCTGTGTGCCGGGTCGAGATAAATCCGTTACGCCTTGACAGAGTTTCATATTCCTGCTATATTTTAAAAATACAAGAAGGAAAGATTTTATAGAAAGTTCGTTAAAGGTTTAAAATAAGTGCTGTGATAGACCTTTGATGAACTTTTTGCCGAATACGGTGCAAGGGTCTGTATTCGGCTTTTTTATTGTTGGAGAATGAAAACACAAATTATCGCGTACGCTCTTCTGGCATCTGCCATTGCGCAACTATCTTTTGCTCAGGACATGCGGGTTTTGTCGGAAGGAGCCGGCTCAACACTGATCGAAGTGACTCCCGATTTGTTCGGTGCCGATACAATTAAACAAGGCGGAGTTTCATATTTGAAGCTTTTGTTTGATCATGCGGTGCCGGAAGTGAGTTCCTCAGGCTACCTCAAGACGTTCATACCGGTCATGGTCGGGGTTTTTTCCCGACAAATTAATGTCCGAATAGTTCAGACGGATTACTCGACGCGTTCCATGATGCGGCCTGTGCGCAGTTCCGGCCTGCCGTCGGCACGGGCGTTGTTCGCGGCATCTGAGTTTGTCTCCTACGACGCACCGTCTGAACAACGGCGGCATCTTGTATCGATGATAAGAGTCTATCCTTTTTTATATGACAGTCTAACAGGTTCCTACAAGGTTTTGAAAAGGGTCGTGTTTCAAGTTGCTTCGACAGGCTCAGGCATTACAGCCCAGGCAGTCGGTACGGATCGGTTGCTGTTAGAGAGTTTGGTTAATTATTCGCAGGTGCGAAATGCGATCGTGAAGGGAAGCGTTCGGAATCAATTTCAGAAAATTCAAACCTCAAGTGTTCTTGCCCAAGGGCCATGGTACAGCCTTTCGATATCCCAGAGCGGAATTTACAGGCTCACTTATCAGAATCTGAGAGACGCAAAAATTCCCGTTGACAGTATCCATTTGAACACGATCAGAATTTTTAACGACGGCGGAGATGCATTGCCGGAGCCTCCGGACTCCCCCCGGCCTGCCGATATCATGGAGAACGCAATATATGTTTTCAATGGAAATTCAGACGGCACGGACAATTTTGAACCCGCCGATTACATATTATTTTACGGAAAATCGCCGCGAGAATGGACTTACGATCCATCAGCACACACATACCATCATTACCTGAACTATTATACTGAGACAAACTACTACTTCATGACCTATGGCGGGCAGGCCGGAAAGCGGATGCAGATAGCTCCAAGCTATCATTCATCGTCATACTATATGCCTCAAGATTTCACGTCGATGGTTGCTGCGGACAGTGAACTTTATAACCTTCAAGGTTCCGGCAAAGATTGGTACGGTGCGATCCTTGAAAAGTCAACACAAGATAATGCAGGCGTCAACACAGTCGAATATCTTAACAAGCTGTACGGATTGGACCCGACGCAGCCCATTACGTACAGGCTGAGTTTTGCGTCGAGAAGCGACGAGGCAAACTGGTTCACCATTTATGAAAACTCTACCGGAACTCAGCTGGGGACAATTAACGGCGGCGTTGTTGATATTACAGGTCCATACAGCGATCAAGGCCCTTATGCTATAGCCGTGTCTACGCCGGATTACACGGGCACCGGAAATCTTTTGAATGATATGAGCGCTTTGAAAATCGTTTATGACTCGGATTCTCAGTTAGCTAAAGGATACGTCGATTGGTTCGAGATTTTTTACAAAAGGAGATTTCAGGCGCTCAATGATGCCCTGAATTTCTACGCTCCCGACACGAATGCCGCAGTATATTATTCCGTCCAGGGATTTTCCAGCAATAACGTAAGAGTCTTCGATGTAACAGATTTTGCCAATGTTAGCATGGTACAGCCCGATTCAATCAGCGGTGAGACGGCTTCGTTCGGCATCCAGACAGCTGCCGGGGCATCGAAACGATTTTATGCCGTTGGCGAGAACGGCTTTCTGACCGCAGGAGGCATTTCACAAATTCAGAACTCCGATCTTCGCGGCCAGGTTTCCGGTACGGACCTGATAATCATTACCCCGCCCGATTTTTTATCACAAGCGAACCAGCTTGCGAATTTCAAACAGAGTTTTGATGGGCTCAAAACGATTGTTGTCAAAACTACGGATATATACAATGAATTCGCTTGCGGAATTCCTGACCCAACCGCGATTCGAGATTATCTGAACTTTGTCTATTCAAATGACCAGCAGATTCCTTCTTACGTCATTCTCTTCGGGGCCGGAACTTATGATTATAAGAACAAAGTGGCCAGCCTCCCGGAATATGTTCCAGCCTATGAATCGGATAATTCGTTGGATCAGGTTGATAGCTATGCCACCGACGACTATTTCGTAGACTTCAAAGGTTCCCTGACCTCTTCGAGGATCTCTATGTCTTTGGGAAGACTGCCTGCAAGAAGCGAACAGGATGCCAACGCAATTGTAAGCAAAATTCAACAATATGAACAAAATCCAAACTACGGCAGTTGGAGAAATCTTGTAACATTCGTCGGCGATGATCACGATAACAATACTGCGGACAGTGTGATTACCGATTTCATGATCGATTCGGAGGATCTGGCAAATAATTTAACATATACGCCTCCGGATCTCGACAGGCGGAAAATATATTTGATTTCATATCCAACCATCGTCTCAACTCAGGGCATCCGCAAACCCGATGCAGCGGCAGATCTCGTGAACCAGATCAATGAGGGGACTCTTGTTGTAAACTTTGTGGGTCATGGAGCTCCAGACGTTTGGTCTTACACACATATTTTTGAAAACGACGTGACAATTCCGCAACTCAATAATCTGACGACCCTCGCACTGTTTGTCACCGCCACATGTGATTTTGGAAGAGACGATGATCCCGCAACGCAGAGCGGCGCTGAACTTCTCCTTAATTCTCAAAAGGGCGGCGCAATAGGAGCAGTGAGCTCGACGAGGGTTACATTTGAGAACCTAAATTCTGATCTGAACTCAGATCTTTTTGAGCATTTGTTCACCAGGGATAGTCTGCGAAACGCGGCGCGGATCGGGGACGCTTTCTTCGCGACTAAGCAGGATTATTATTCTGATCCCAATGACATAAAGTATAATTATATCGGCGATCCTACCGTGCGATTGGCCTTGCCCAAATACCAGGCGGCTGTCGACAGTTTGAACGGAAAATCTCTGACGGTGCAGACGCAGCAGATAAGAGCACTGGACAAGCTTGACATAAAAGGAACGGTTTACCACCCGGATAAAACCGTTTGGAATGACTTCAACGGCACAGCTCTTCTTACGATATATGATTCGGACAAAAACATTCACATCCCGCAATTGAGTTATACTTATCGTACTCAAGGCTCTATACTCTTCCGAGGAGAAATCTCGATCAAAGATGGAACATTTGATGCAAAAGCCGTGATACCGAAAGACATATCATACAGCAACATTACAGGAAAAATAGAGCTGTATTTTCAGGCGAACGGTTCGGATGGGATAGGGTACACGAGAAATGTCGTCGTGGGCGGGACCGATACGAACGCGGTGAACGACCACAAGGCTCCAACCGTAAAAATTTATCTGGACTCTCGGAATTTTAGAGACGGCGACGTCGTCTCAGAGAAACCAAATTTGATTGTCGATCTGCATTCTGACAATGGAATTAATCTATCCGACGCGGGAGTCGGACATAATTTGCAGGCAACCTTCGATGGACAGCAGTCCGTTGATCTCGGTCCTTATTATGTAGGAGCGGTCGACTCCTATCAAGATGGTACAGTGAATTTCCCCGTCACCATGGCGCTTTCCACCGGCAAACACTCGGTTGAGGTGGATGCATTCGATGTCTTCAATAATTCAGCAGAGGCAAGTGCGGCATTTGATTTGGAGTCATCGCAGCAATTGTCGTTAATGAATGTTTACAACTATCCCGACCCTTTCAGGGATGCTACTGCATTTACATTTCAGAGAACGGCTGTCGGCGGGCCGGGAGAACCGGTTAATGTGAAGATAAAAGTTTTCACATTGAGTGGAAGATTGATTAAAACAATTCAAGCGTATGGGCTGACCGACACGTTCGTAAAGATAGACTGGAACGGTCTCGATGATGACGGCAACCGTCTCGCGAACGGCGTTTATCTCTATAAAGTGATTGTGTCGACCGTCGATGGATCGCAAACCAGCGAGGCGATAGGAAAAATGGCGGTCCTAAGATGAGCCGAACGGTAACATATATCTCGTGTGATTCAGTCGCCGCGAAGCGAGATTCCGTGCGTTCGATTTTGATGATATGGAGGGCTTTCCGAAGATTGCAGTCGGAAATGGATGTGGAAAGTGTTTTAGAAACGTTTTATTATAAACCCCTAATTGAGGAGTGATGTGTTATGAAGGCAACTATTTTGGCGGCAGTTGCTGCGATGGTAGTACTAATGTTGAACTCAGATGCGTTTTCGCAAAATCAGCAGACCACCGCTGTCCCATTTCTTCTGATTTCCCCCGACGCCCGGGCCGGCGGCATGGGAGAAACAGGAACAGGCTTGGCGGACGACGGTTCTGCCATTTTCTGGAACGTCGGCGGACTCGGTTTTTTAAAAGGAGATAACGTAGGCCTTTCGGAAGCTCCTTGGCTGCCGGAGTTCAGTTCTGATTTGAATTATAATTTCTTCAGTTACAGTCATTATTTAGAAGACTGGTCGGGCAGTGTCGCGGCAAGCATAACTTTTTTTAACCTGGGCGAGTTCACGCAGACAAATTCAAGCGGTCCCACCCCGATCGGGACATGGCATGCCTACGAGGGCGCTCTTACACTTGGCTACGGCACCCAGATTTCCGACGACATTGGACTCGGCGTGAACTTCCGTTTCATAAGAAGCGACCTATCACCGGTAGGCACTGAGAACGAGCAGGGATCGGGTATTGCCAACGATGTCAGCTTCGATTTGGGATTATTGTATAGGCCGCAGAAACTCGATCTGCCTTTTGTGGGAAACTTTGATAATAGGCTCGGCTTGGGTATAACACTTACAAATTTAGGTCCGAACCTATATTATATCGATCGAGCCCAAGCGGATCCTCTTCCAACAAATCTCAGGGCAGGTCTTGCACTTCACCTGCTGAAAAGTGACTATAACAATTTGTACTTCATCCTCGATTTAAGCAGGACGATGGTACGCGTAAGAATCGGGGATACGGTAATCGTGCAGGGAGATACCACAATTCCCCGGACCGTCGACCCTTTGCCAAAGTCGTTAATCACTACATGGAACGACGGCAGCGGTTTGAAAGAAATTATCTTGAGCCTAGGTGCGGAATACTGGTACGGTCAGCCGAGACTCATCGCGCTTCGATGGGGCTACTACAGGGAAAATCCGAATTTTGGCGGGCGAGACTTCATGACATTTGGCGCCGGTATTCGATATGACATCACTGATTTCGGAATTGTCAATTTTGATTTCAGTTATATATCCACGTTTGATCCGAATAATCCTTTATCAAATCAACTTCGCTTTTCGTTAGGTCTGAATTGGGGCGGGCAAGCTGATTTTTAGATTTTCGACCGCCGTGGTAATTGCTTCCGCGGCGCTGCTTTTTCGGGCTGATTTTTTGCACGGGCAGGAGCTGAGTCATCCTCTTGCCGCAGCACATGGTGCACGGCCGCAAAAAATCCCGGCGGTTGGTACCTACAATGTCCTTGCCATCATGGTACAGTTCCAAACGGATAGAGATACATTGACTAGCGGCAACGGAGAGCTGGTGATAAGCCAGGGAAGCGGAATCGATTCACCGCCGCATGATAAAACGTATTTCGAGAACCATCTCCTCTTTCTGAAAAATTATTTTAACAAAGTTTCAGGCGGGAAGGACAGCATAAATTACACGGTACTCGATTCCGTCGTTACGCTGCCTCATCAAATAAAATACTATTCGCCTCCGAAATCGGGGAACGGAAATAACTTAGGACTCCTCTTCCGAGATTCGTGGCACACGGCGGATTCCCTGTACCACGGAACATTCCCGTTCAGCCAGTATCAATGTTTCGTGATATTTCATGCGGGCTCAGGCCATGACATCGATTTCACCGCGACAATCGGCTACGATCCGCTTCCTTACGATATCCCTTCAATTTACCTGGACCTGACGAGCCTCGCACAAATGTTCGGTGCCGGATATGGAGGACAGTCTGTCGACGGCGGCAGTTTTCATGTCAATAATTCCATCATCATGCCTGAATGGGAAGATTTCCCCATTGATAGCCTGAGGCTTGGAATCAACGGGCTTCTTGCCGCAAGCTTCGGCAGTTTTCTTGGCCTGCCGGATTTGTTCGACACTCAGACGGGAGTAACAGGCATCGGCAGGTTCGGTTTGATGGACGGCCAGGGATTTTTTTCTTACGGCGGAATCTTCCCTCCAGAGCCATCCGTATGGGAGAAGGCATATCTGGGGTGGATAACTCCCACCGAAGTCTCTCCATCGAAGGCGACGCAATACCAGCTTTACGCGAATGCGACGGGAAAATATTCTGCGCTCAAGATTCCGATCAGCTCGACTGAGTATTTCCTGCTGGAGAATCGTGAAGGCGATGCGAACCATGACGGGGAAAACGTCACGAGCTATTACGACGGCAGTTACAGTACGATGAAAATAACTTTTGCGACCGCGTCGGGATATTTTGACGGTGTGCAAATCAAGAACATAAACGGAGTTGTAACAGATGCCGATGAATACGATTGGGCGCTCCCGCAGGACACGACATACTTCGGCGGAATTTTAGTTTGGCATATAGATCAAACTGTGATCGACCAGAATCTGTCGACGAACACAGTAAATGCAAATCCCGCTCATCGCGGAGTCGCTGTCATGGAGGCGCATGGCGCAAATGAAATCGGGAGATACATCCAGACGATCTTCGGCGGAAATTACTATGATGGTTCGTTTGCCGATTTCTGGTACAATGGGAATCCCGCCCGTCATGCCAATCCTTACAGTTCCGATGATCCGCTTGCAGATTGGTTCACCCCATTTTCTTTGCCGAACTCCGACGGTTACAACGAAGCGAATTCACATATCTACGTCACAAACTTCAGTAGCCATGATAGCTTGATGACATTTTATGTAACGGTAGACTCCATCGCCTCGAATTTCACAGCCACGTCGGGTTTTCCAAAAAATATTCACGGAGCAACAGAGAATTCATCCCCGACATTCGGACATATCAGCCCGGACGGGAAACTGCAGGTTATCGCAAATAACGGAGACTCTCTGTATACATTCAATATGGACGGGAGTTCGGCCGGATTTGATTCGACCGGATTCTTCTCGAAAGTGGGCGGGAAATTTCAGCCGATTATTTCGGGTTCGAGCGTGAATGACACGCTGTACGCCATGGATGATTCAGTGTTTTACGGATTGGTAGATCACGACAACGACCATGATGGAACGGCGGATATGATCTTTGCGACAAAAGACTCTTTACCTTTGTATGAAGCAGGCTTGCCCCTGTTGGCATTGGGCGCAAAAGTGATTTCGGTGGAACCGGACGACTATTCTGTGACCGTGTTTTCTTCAAAAGGTAAATATCTTGGCAGTCGTGCTTATCCGCCTCCTGTAAAGAATTCGGTTGATGAGCCGCTTAACGTGAGTTCAGCGGTAAGCAGTTTGTCTCAGTGTGCAGCGATCGATACAAGCAATGTAGTATTGAACTTCGGTGGTCGTATTGTGTCGGCGAATTTGGACAATATTTCAAGTCAATCGAGCTCTGTTTATGTTTCGGCGTCCCCGATAGGTGGGGCTGTACCTCAAGTTCCAATCGGAATCTCATTTGCGAACTTATTCCAGAAAAATTCTTCCTATCTGGTTTGGCTGACATTGAATTCCGTTTATATCGATTCTTTGAGTGGGAATTCTCAGAAAATCTTTACTTCTTTCCCCGGTGACACTATAATCTCCGGCCCAGTCGTTGCCGACCTTGATGGCGATGGGAATCGCGACATAATTTTCGCAACGCAAACCAAAGTTTACACGATCTCGTATACCGGCGCCGTACTAAATCATTTTCCGATCTCTACTGTTGGGAGTGAAGTCCTACCGCCAGACGCAAATAGAATTGTGGGTTCTATCGTGGTCGCAGCGTTGACCGGCGATACCGCCGACGTGATTTTCGGAACAAAGGGTGGGACGATCTACGCATTCAACGGTGTGACCGGACAGCTTGTCACCGGTTTTCCTGTGAACATCGGAGACGGACTTGCGGGAAGTCCGGCGCTCGCTTACGACTCACAGAGCGGGAATTTGTACCTCGATGCAATCGGCCTCGATGGATATTTGTACAGCTGGACATTCAAAGGGAACTACTTGGCGAATTCCATTTTGTGGGCGAATTTGCTCCGCGATAATAATCACGCGAACTCGATTACCGAGGCGCCTGCTCCGCGAACGATCCCGCCATCTATAACCGATACGCTTAGTCTGATGCCGAAAGTTTATAACTGGCCCAATCCGGTCACAAACGGGGCGACAAAAATCCGTTTTTATCTGAACCATGATGCACAGGTTTCGATCAGCGTTTACAGCTTTGCCGGCAGCAAGGTCGCTGATATCCCAACTGCGAACGGGACAGGAGGGACTTACGGGGAGGTTGACTGGAATGTTGCCGGAGTGCAAAGCGGAGTCTACTTTGCGAGGGTCGAAGCGATTTCTTCAAAGGTCCATGAAGTAAAAATCATCAAGATCGCCGTCGTTAAGTGAAATTGCTTTCCCGCAAGATTATCAAAATGTTGAAACATCCGAGTGACAAGTCCCGAGGGTTTTCTCCACTCTTCCATCGTTTCTCATTTACACTATTTCTCTATGCATACGTTGCCTCGTGCTCCTGCAACGCAGCTTTTGCCCAGGACGAGTTCATTCACCCCGAGTTAAACTGGCACACGATCGAGACGAAACATTTTTATATCGATTATCACGACGGCGAAGAGCGGACCGCACAGCTCGTTGCAAAAATTGCAGAACAAATGTACCCGGCTGTAACCTCTCTGTACCATCATGAGCCGACACAAAAAGTTTCCTTTGTCATCTGGGACAACGACGATTACTCGAACGGCGAAACTTATTTCTTCGATAACAAGATCAACATCTGGGCGTCCAACCTCGATTTCGCGCTCCGCGGCACTCACAATTGGCTGCGGGATGTCGTGACGCATGAATTCACCCACGATGTCCAGATGCAAACCGCGATGAAATTTGGCAGGCAGCTCCCCGCAATTTATCTCCAGTGGCTCGGATACGAAGCGGAGAGAAGGCCGGATGTTCTTTACGGTTATCCGAATGTCGTCGTAAGTTATCCGCTGAGCGGGATAGTTGTCCCGGCGTGGTTTGCAGAAGGGGTCGCGCAGTACAACGTTCCACATCTGAATTTTGAGCATGACACGTGGGACACGCACCGCGATATGATTTTGCGGATGTACGTTTTAAATCATAAGATGCTTACACTGGAGGAAATGGGAGGGTTCGGCAAGACGAGCCTCGGCAATGAATCTACATACAACGCGGGTTTTGCGTTTGTTCATTATCTGGCGGGCAAGTATGGGTCCGGCGTGTTGAGAGAACTGTCGGATGCAATGAGCTCCATCGATGCAGTATCGATCGATCAGGCTTTCAAGAAGGTGCTTGGCAAATCGGGCACGCAAGTTTATGGTGAGTGGGAAAAATTTTTGGAAGAGAATTACGAAACGAGGACGGAAAAAATAAACGAGGCATTGCATCAAGGGAGAATTATCCGTGACGTTGGATTCGCGAATCTCTTCCCGGTGTTTTCGCCCGACGGGAAGAGGATAGCTTATTGCTCCAATAAAGATAATGATTATTTTGGAACCTCCTCGATTTACGTGTACAATCTTGCTGACAGTTCGGAGAAAGAAGTGACCGATCACACGGCGAGCGAGCTTTCATGGTCTCCGGACGGGAATTATCTGGTTTATTCAAAGCTGGACCGGCACAACCCGCACTGGGACGACCTTTACGATTTGTATTCGTACAATTTGACCACCGGTGATGAAGAGAGGTTGACTGACGGATCACGGGCGGAGTATTCTTCGCTTTCACACGACGGCAGGAGAGTCGCGTTTGTTGCCGGCAGTGACGGGACCTTGAATCTGTTTTGCGCCGACGTCGATCTTGCAGAGAACAAGATTTCCGGCATTAAGAAATTAACGGACTATGGAAACGGCGAGCAGATTTACTCGACCCGCTGGTCGAATGACGGTTCGAAGATTGCGTTCGATTATTCCGTCGACTCATCGCGGCAGATCGGCATTTATAGTTTTGCGGACAGCTCCGTTAAATTTGTGACTCCGGGAGGCGAAGACTCCCGCGATGCGATCTTTGCCGACAACGATAGCAGTTTGGTCTATTCATCCGATCGTTCGGGAATATTCAATATTTATGAGGAGAATCTCTACAGCGGAGCAACAGTAGCGTTGACGAATGTCCTCGGAGGCGCGTTCATGCCGACGTTTTCAAAAAGCGGTGATCTTGTTTGTTCCTCGTATCAATGGAATGGATACAAAATAGCAGATATCGAGAGCGCTTCGCCGATTTCCAATCCGCCGGCATACAAGGCAGAAATAGAACCCGCATCGCAAATTGCAGAATCAACGGATACGCAAGGCATCGCTCCGCAAACCCAAGATGCGCCTCACGAGAAGTCATCCGAAGAAATGGCCACTTATGTGTCGAAGCCATATAGCAGCAGGACGACCAGCCTGTCGTTCTATCCTGTGCTCCTATTCGACAACTATAATCCCCATGTGAGCTTCCTGGATGAATTGAAAGGAGGCCTGTATTTCACTTCCGAGGATGTAATCGGGAAATATGACATTTTCGGCGGGATCACACTGAACAAACTTTTCGAGCGCGATATTTTTTTTCAGCTCGATTACAACGACAGGATCCCGGGGCTCTCGTCGCTTGGAATTTTTCCGAAGTTTACTTTAACTGCGTACAATCTTACGAGGCAGACATCCGCAACCTTTAACCTCGGCGGTGATACGATTCCAAATGTTGCGATTACCTACGATCTGATTGAGGTCGATGGGGCGTTCAGCGGACAAATCATTTCTCCTTTTCTAAATTTGACGTTGGGATTTACTTTCGATAGATATGACGTGGAACAATCTGCATTTAAGGATACCGTGACAGAATATCTGTGGTCATCTTTAGGATATGTCTATTTCATCGGGAGAACTTTTTATGCGCAGTTCGATTTCGATGGGATCTCTCCTGCGAGGAATTCCTGGATCAATCCGCTCGGAGTCAAAACGAGACTCAGATTCTCAGCAGCATTGAACAAACTAAGTGATAGTCTGGAGGCGTCGAGTCTTATCATCCCGATATATAAGCCTTCTAATTTTTTCCAGGCCGAGCTGATGAATTATTTTGCTGTACCACTATTAAGGGACGATGACGCGTTAGCTGCGAAACTGCATCTCGGTTACACCTTTGGACCGCAAATAAACGACTTCTACAATTTTTACGCCGGCGGCCTGATCGGGATGAGAGGCTATCCGTTTTACGCAATTGGCGGGAACAAGCTGCTCACATTGAACCTCACATACAGATATCCGCTTTTCAGAGATGTCGACAAGCAGCTACTTCAATTCTATCTGAGCGACGTTTATCTTTCGGGTTTCGGCGATGTCGGAAATTGCTGGAGCGGTACCGTGACCGGCACGAAATTCAGAAGAGACTTAGGCGGGGAATTGAGGATGAGCGGGTTCTCGTTCTACGCTTTTCCGACGGCGATTTTTTTCGACGCCTGTTACGGATTGGATAAATTCACACTCCAGCTCCGCGACTACCAGACAGGAGTGCCATATGGAAGCGCCACATACGGAAAGGAATGGAGATTTTATTTTGGCTTGACGTTTTCGTTCGACATAATAGATTTCGGGAGACAGGGATTCAAAGAGATGCAATGATGGAACAGAAGCAAGAGATCACCAAGATAGCAGGCTGAGGGAACACAAGGGGAAAACCGGCTACAGACCATAATAGAAGTGAAAGAAAGGATTCAAAGATGAAAAAGCTAATCGTCTTATTATTATTGATGATTGGTGCATCGGCGGAGGCCCAATCCCGCGTTCCCTTTTTAGAAGCTGGCCGGTCTGCAGATAGACTTACGGGAGTCTTGTCGCAGGATCTTTTCCCGGGTGCAACGTTCGAGAGACAAAGCATGACGGGGCATGATTTATTGATCGGCATTGCAGCGCAGCCGGAAAGTCTGTCACACAGGGATTCGCTGTACTTGCTGGAGACTCGTTCTTCGCTGAAAGCGGGTTTGTTTTCTCTGGTGGTTCCCGGAGCAGGCCAGGTTTACAATGGCGGGACGGTAAACTATATCACAGCCGCCGGCTTTCTTGCTATCGAGGCTGCTGCCATTGCAGTAAATATTATCTGGATAAACAAAGGAAATAACCAGACGACTTTTTTCCAGAATTATGCGGACGCCAATTACAGCGTTCTCCGTTATGCTCAGTGGATAAAGCTTAATTTTAATTCCTGGGATCCGAACCCCGACCAGGCAACTCAGAACTTGTTGAATGAAATGTTCGTAAACGACGGACCTGCACCATGGCAGAAAGTGGATTTTGGAAAACTTAACGAGATTGAATCCATCCTTGGTCAGACGACACCAGGTCAGTTTTTCACCCATAAACTTCCACCGTACGGCGACCAGCAGTACTACGAACTTATCGGAAAGTATCCCCAGTTTAGGGAAGGTTGGAATCCTGCCGCGGCCACGGACACTGTTGTTACGTACGAGCAGCTCAAATATGGCGTCGAGGTAGGTCAAGACAATTATTACATGGGACAGCGCGGCCTGGCAAATAATCTTTACGCAGTCGCCGGAACGGCAATCGGAGTGGTCATAGCGAACCATTTCCTTTCGGCCATCGAAGCCGCGATCTGGGCGCATGCGCACAACAAGCTTGTTCAAACCAGCGTTGATGTAACTCCGTTACCGCAGGGCCTCGGTTATCAAACGCGAGTAAATGTGGCGGTTAATCTTTGAGGTTTGTTCCCTCTCCTGTTAGGAGAAGGCTAGGTCTAAGCCGCAGTGCTGTTATGCTGAGGTTGGGTTAATCCTTCTCGTTCCGAAGAGATTCGGTCGGAGAACAGAATTCCCCGTTTCTTTGAAGTGATTGTCCCACTCTCGCTTATTGCGATCTCATTGAAGACGAGCCGATCCGCTCTTGGCGATTCGTTCATGTCGGTTTTGCCCCTGATCGGATTTAGTGCTGTGCTTGAATAAAAAATTCCGTCGCTTGAATAGATTTCTTCAAGATGGGTGTGCCCATGAAGCGCCCCGGCAACTCCAAGTTTTCTGAAAGCATCTTTTACTTTTGTTCGCTCATGGAGCTTCAACGTCTGAGATTCAAAAACGTGATAAAGTCTGTCCGCGATTGAAGAAGAATACGGTTTGTATTTGTTAAAGTGGTGGTGGATCAGCGCAATCTTAGCAAGACCTTCCACAGAAGGATGACTGAGAATCCGCTCGACCGCCTGCAGCTGACGTTCCGAGACGTGACCGTTTGAGCCGAACGGATTGAACAACGGATGGAATGGTCTTACCGAATTTATCCCGACGAAGACAGCGGGTCCGATGATCTTTACAAAGGGGAACACTCTTTGGCTCTCATAAACTTTCTTGGGGAATGTTTCTCTGAACGCCTTCTCGAAGAGAACTATTTTCTCCGCATAGTTTACAGATCTGCAATGGTTTCCAAATGACAGTAAATCTTCCGCACGATGAACCCCTCCGAAGACATCATGGTTGCCGATCGTCACCGTCAACTTCTCATAATCGAGGAGTCCGAAATATTTCAGAATTCGCCTGACTGATTTGAAGTCCCGCTCTTCGGCGTGGCCGGCAATATCGCCAGTAATAACTACATGATCATAATTCTCGTCGACGATCTGCCCCAAGAGGTCTTTAAGCTTAAAAATGTTTTGTCTATTGTATTCTGGGCTTATGTGAGTATCGGAAATATGCGCTATCTTGAACTTGGCTCCTGTGTTTTCCGATTCAATGCCCTGCGTCGCAAATGAAGTATTCCATGATTCCATGCATTAATCTATTTATTGCATGTTAAATCATTGTTTTTGGAGTATTGTGATATGGTTAAGAATTTACTTTAGATTATTCGTGCAACTTCCCCAATGCGGAACTCTTCAAACCTGCACGCCTTTTCATCTTGTCAGTTATGAGGAGGCGTTATGTCTGTTGCCTGCAATGTGAATTTTCTATTCAAGATTTCCTGTGCTTCGATAGCGTCTTCTTTGGTTCCAAAGAATCCATAGATGCTGCTTCCGCTTCCTGACATCAGAGCAAACTGGGCCCCCTGTTTGTACATTTCCGCCTTTATTTCGCCGATGGTTGGGAATTTTTTTAGTATTTCAGTCTCGAAATCGTTTACAACGACATCTTTGTAAGCATCATAACGATTCCCTAAATCGAGCAAAACATCTCTTAATAATTTGCGCTTAACGCCTGTCGGTTTCACCAACGAATATGCGGTGGCAGTCGAGACCGAAAGGTTCGGGGTTACCGTTAAGATGAAATCTGTAATATTCAGATCGATCGGTTCAATTACTTCTCCCTTCCCGGTTGCGTAAGATGGCGCTCTGTTTCCAGACGCATTCTTTCGAGACAAAAAAAATGGCACGTCTGCACCGAGCTGGACGGCGATGTCGTGAAGTTCAATTTCACAGAGAGGTTTTCCGTAGAGTTCCTGGAGTGCGAGGAGGACCGCGGCAGCATCGGAGCTGCCGCCGCCAAGCCCGCTCCCGATCGGGATATTTTTGTTGAGAACCATTTTGACTTCTGCGTTGATTCCAGTTCGCTCGCAGAAAAAGTGCAGGGCCTTAAGACAAAGGTTTGCATCTGCTTCAAGATGAATGTTCGAATAGAACTCATGCTTGTCCGATTCGATTATTTCCAGTTCATCGGCAAGGTGAATCGGATAAAAGACCGTTTCAATGTCATGATATGTATCGGAGCGTTTCCGGATCACGCGGAGGCCGATGTTAATTTTTGCCGGAGCGAGAAGTTTCATACGGGTTAAAATAATTCTATTAAATCAGGAGTTCAATTCAATGTCGGAGAAAATTCCAAATCCAGGATTTACGACTTCGAGCGTTTCCGGCTCGACAAATCTCGAATTTTCCGGGAATGTGTGGAATCTTTTGAAAATCGGAATTAAATTTTCAAGAAATTTCTGCCTCTTTGTCCTAGAAAGAATTATCATGGCACAGGTAAACGGAAAAAACATAAGAACTACCGGTCTGGAAAAATTATTTTCGATCTTAAAAAGCAACGGCATCAATAAGGCCGATGAGGGTTTTTCGAGGTCGAGCGTTAAATCTGCTTCTGCACAGCGCGTGATTGAAGCGTCGAAGCTTCAGTCGGAAGAAGTATACAGATCTATGGAGACTCAGCCTTCCGGACTTCCTCAGGAAGAAATTGAAAAGCGTATAGAGGAACACGGATTCAATGAGGTGGCACAGGAGAAGAAGCATGGAGGCTGGGCGCGATTTTTAGATTCCATAAGGAATCCGCTGGTCATACTGTTGTCGATACTCGCGGTGATAGCATTTGCTACGGAAGATGTCAGATCGGGGGTCGTGATGCTGGGCATGGTGGTTATGGGCGTGGCATTGAGGTTCATACAGGAGTCGCGGGCGGATAAAGCGGCGGCTGCGTTGAAGGCGATGATTAAAGTCACCACTGCGGTCCTTCGCGACGGACAGGAGGTGGAAATTCCGCTTAAGGAAGTTGTGCCTGGCGATGTTGTGAAATTGGCTGCGGGGGATATGATTCCGGCAGATGTCAGAATTGTTTCATCCAAAGATTTATTTATCATTCAAGCGTCGCTCACAGGCGAATCCATGCCGGTGGAAAAATTTGACGCGCCGGAGTCTAAGGATTCGCTGCTGGAACTTTCCAATATTTGCTATCTAGGCACGAGTGTGGAAAGCGGAAGTGCCACCGCGGTTGTGGTCAACACGGGTTCGAATACATACTTCGGGCAGATGGCAAGAAGCATCACGGCCCATCCGGTCGAGACGAGCTTCGACAAGGGTGTCAACCGGTTTACCGTATTGATGATCCAGTTTATTTTTTTCATGGCGCCGACCGTCTTTCTCATAAACTGGCTGACGAAACACAATTGGATCGAAGCGTTTTTCTTCGCTCTTGCAGTTGCAGTGGGTCTGACTCCTGAGATGCTCCCGATGATCGTTTCGGTTTGCCTGTCAAAGGGGGCAATGCTGATGTCTCGAAAAAAGGTGATCGTCAAACGTTTGAATTCAATTCAGAACTTCGGCGCCATGGATGTTTTGTGCACCGACAAGACAGGCACACTGACGATGGATCATGTCATACTGGAACAGCATTGCGATGTGGTACAAAAGGAAGACGATGAAGTCTTAAAAGATGCGTTTCTCGTCAGCCATTTCCAGACCGGGCTTAGAAACGTTCTAGACCGCGCTGTCCTTCAACACGAAGAAGTGAAAAAAGTAGTATCGATCTCGGATTATTTAAAAGTTGACGAGATACCTTTTGATTTTTCCCGCCGCCTCATGTCGGTAGTTGTCTGTTCGCCCAAGGAGGAATACAGGCTGCTCACTAAAGGTGCGCCCGAAGAGATCTTCAAGCGGTGCACGTGGTTCGAGCTGGAAGGCGACATACTTCCGATGGACCCGGTCCTCATTCAAGATTTGAAAGAGGAATACGAGAGGTTGAGCATGGACGGATTTCGCGTCCTCGCGGTCGCATTCAAGGATGTAGAAAAAAAACCTGCTTATTCAAAAGATGAAGAACAAGATCTTGTCTTGAAGGGATATCTCGCATTTCTCGATCCTCCTAAAGAAACCACGGCACCGGCGATTGGCGCGCTGCAGCAGCACGGAGTTGCGGTAAAAGTTTTGACGGGAGACAATGATCTTGTCGCCAAAAAAGTGTGCCATGAAGTGGGCCTTTCTACGGAATATACTTTGATCGGGAATGAAATTGAAAATATGTCGGACGAAGAGCTGGCGGAAGCATCGGAGAGGACGACGCTTTTCGCGAGACTTTCTCCCACGCATAAGAAGCGAATTATCGATGTTCTGAGACAGCGAAAGCATGTCGTCGGATTTATGGGGGATGGCATTAACGACGCGCCTGCGCTCCGCGTGGCGGACGTCGGTATCTCAGTTGATACTGCGGTCGATATTGCCAAGGAATCTGCCGATATTATCCTGCTCGAGAAGAGTTTGATGGTGCTCGAAGAAGGAGTGCTGGAGGGAAGGAAAGTATTCAACAACATTTTGAAGTACATCAGGATGGGCGCAAGTTCCAATTTCGGAAACATGTTCAGCGTGCTGGGCGCAAGCGCGATTCTTCCTTTTCTGCCGATGGCTCCGATACAAATTCTGACAAATAATTTTCTCTATGATATATCGCAGATTCCAATCCCGACCGATAGCGTTGATCCGGAACAGATCACGAGGCCGAGACCCTGGTCTATAGATGAAATTAGGAAATTCATAATCTTCATCGGTCCTATAAGTTCGATTTTCGACTATACGACATACTTTGTGATGCTCTATATTTTTTATTGCTGGAACCCGGTACATGCCTCGCTGTTCCAGACAGGTTGGTTCGTCGAGTCGTTGATGACACAGACTCTGATCATCCATGTCATACGGACGAATAAGATTCCATTCTTGCAAAGCCGTCCAAGCGTGCCGCTGATGATAACCACGGGAATTATTATCGCCTTCGGAATCTGGCTTCCGTTCTCTCCGTTTGCGTCTTCGCTAGGGTTGGTGGCCCTTCCCGTGTTATATTGGCCCATCTTGTTCATGACTTTGCTGTCCTATGTGACTCTCACACAATTTGTGAAGACCGTTCTGTTGAAGAAAAGCTGGATCTGAACCGGGGACTTCCTCCGGGCATTCTCGATTGACACTTCACATGTTTTGTTGTGAGATTGCTTCGCAAAAGAAAAAAGGCGAAATTAGTCGGCAGTCTTAGCTTGCGGTTGAGGTTCTGATTCATCCTTTAAATGGAGGGTCGCAAGATGAAATTCCTTTGCCGATTTGCCTTTTTTTTGTCGCTGTTCGCAACTCTTTCCTACGGAAGAGCACAAACTAATCCATCCGCAAATTCCCGGCAATCAAACGTAGATAGACTTTCTTCTTCACTCGATTCTCTTGCTGCGACGGCTTCTGTAGATAATTGGAAAGTTAGCCCCGATCTAGGCAACCCCGTAAAAGGAGATCCCACTTCCTTGGATTTTGACGACTCGCTGTGGGATAACAAGAGACTTGGTGATGAAATCGATGATGATTCCTGCTGGATAAGAAAAGCTTTCGTTCTGCCGGACAGCATTTTCGGGAGACCGGTCGAAGGCAAGATCGGTCTACTCGTGACGCTCGATAACTACGGATACATGTGGATCAACGGCGAAAGCAAAGGTTATTTCCCGTTTACCAAAGAATTTGTGTTGACCGACAATGCAAGGCCGGGAATGCGGTTCGTCATCGCGATCAAAGCTGTGAACGGCGGTGCGATGATTCATCTCTTGCAAGCAGAATTGCGCAGCGGAGTAATCAACGAAATTCCCGACATGATGCGCGATGTTGCATTGAGTTTTAGAGTCGGACAGAAGATTCTCAGCTTTGATACTTACCAGACGAATGCGAGGGTCAGGGTTGATCCTCATATCGATAAGTCAAAGATGGATCGCGATGAAAAAATAAGGTTGAACGATCTCCTTCAGAAGCTTGCGGGCGAAATCAATGTCGATGCGTTGAAGACGGGAGATGATACGAAGTTCGTTGTCTCCGTCAATTCGGTTCGTCCGAAACTAAAACCGATCAGCGAATTCGTGAAACAGTACACCTTGTATTTTGTTTCAAACGCTCATATCGATGCTGCCTGGTTGTGGAGATACATTGAAACTGTTCAAGTCTGTCGAAATACCTTTGCCTCGGTCTTGCACATGATGGATGCCAGGCCCGACTTGACTTACGCCCAGAGTGCCGCTGCATATTATAATTGGATGGAAGAGAATTATCCCGATGTGTTCAACGGGATAAAGCAGCGCGTGAAAGACGGCAGATGGGAAGTGGTCGGCGGAATGTGGATCGAGCCTGACTGCAACCTGCCGAGCGGAGAATCGTGGATGCATCAGCTTCTCTACTCGCAAAATTATTTCAAGAAAAACTTGGGCGTCGAAGCAAAGATAGGGTGGAACCCCGATTCGTTCGGCTATGATTGGAACATGCCTGAATTTTACCGGAACGCCGGGATCGATGCCTTCATCACGCAAAAGATCGGCTGGAACGAAACGGACGTTTTTCCTTACCGTGTCTTCTGGTGGGAGTCTCCTGATGGATCCAGGATATTAAGTTATTTTCCATTTGACTATGTAAATGAAATTTCAAATCCGTATCGACTCGTCGACTGGCTGCGGCAATTCGAAGCTAATACAGGTTTCGCTGACATGATGGTCCTTTTCGGAGTTGGAGATCACGGCGGCGGTCCTTCTCTGGAAATGATGGAGAGAATAGACCGCTTGAAGACGCTTGACATTTATCCGAAGGTTGAATTCGGGACAGTGACGAATTACCTGAAGTGGCTGAAGAGTCAGGACATATCGAAGCTCCCGGTTTGGGACAGCGAACTCTATTTGGAATATCATCAGGGCACATTCACTACGCAGTCCGAGACGAAAAAGTCGAACAGAAAATCTGAAGTGTTGATGACCACTGCGGAGAAATTTTCCACAGTTGCCACAATCTACGACCGAGATTATAACAACCGGGATTTGGAAACCGCCTGGCGGGACGTAATGTTCAACCAGTTTCACGATATCCTTCCCGGTTCTGGCATTCGTGAGAACTACATCGACGCCGCAAAGAGATACAAGAAGGTGAATGAAATCGGCAAGTATCAACTCGACGGCTCTCTTGAACGAATCGAGGAACACATCAACACCTCGGCCATCAAGGGGAAGACCGTGGTCGGCGAACTCCATTTTGGGGATACTCTGATCGTGAGGAGGACAATGGTTGAGAGCAAGCCGATTGTCGTATTCAACCCGCTGTCATGGTCGAGGACCGACGTGGTGAAATTGGAACTTCCCCCTGAATATGCTGCCAGCGGGAAAGGCGAGTCGAGTTATTATTCGATTTTTGATTCCGGCGGAAGAGAAGTTCCGTCTCAGATCGTTCAAAAGAGTGAATATTCTCGTGAGATAATTTTCGTAGCCGACAGCGTTCCTTCTCTCGGTTACAAGGTCTACGAACTTCGCGACGTAAAACCCGACGCGAAGACGCAAAACCTTGCGTCTCAACAATTGGAGATCGATACAACTTTTTTGGAGAATCAATTTTACAGAGTCGTGATAGATCCTGATTCCGGCTGGGTCAAAAATATTTATGACAAAAGGAATAAAAGAGAAGTCTTAACCGGCGAAGGAAATCGTCTTCAATTCCTGGAAGACAACCCGAAAGAGTGGGATGCCTGGAACATCGGCTTTACCGGCGTCGAGTATCCGTCCAAGTTGAGAAAAGTTGAAGTCGTCGAGAAGGGACCGGTAAGAGTCGTGTTGAGAGTCTGTAGAGATTTTCTCAGGCCGGGACAGGTCGGCGTTTTCCCGACCGACAATTTCCCGTCTTCGTTCTTCAACCAGGACATAATTTTGTACAACGGCGTTGACCGCGTAGATTTCGGACTCGATGCGGATTGGTGGGAGACTCACGTTATGCTCAAAGTGGCATTCCCGCTCGACGTGCAGGATTCTCTGGCAACATACGAAATTCCTTACGGCTCAATTGTACGCCACACGATCCCAACGAACAGCTGGGAGAGAGCCAAGTTTGAAGTTCCAGCGGAGCGCTGGGCAGATATGTCGAACAACGGATTTGGTGTCAGCCTTTTGAACCAGGCCAAATACGGCTACGACACGAGGGGAAGCACGATGAGATTGTCGCTGCTTCGTTCACCGGTTTGGCCCGATCCGACGGCCGATCGCGGCGAGCACGAAATTAAATACGCAATTTACTCGCATGATGGTACATGGAAAGACGGCGGGACGGTCCACCAAGCTTATCAGTATAACTATCCCCTTATTGCATTTGTTGGCACGATTCATAAAGGCGACCTGCCGTTGAGTCATTCATTTATCCAATTGACACCGTCGAATCTTGTCCTCACGATCGCAAAAGTTGCCGAGAGGTCCAATGCATGGGTAATTCAGTGGTACGAAGCGGTCGGGAAGGATTCAAATGCCGATTTGGTTTTACCGATGACTCCGAAAAAAGTTGTCGAGTCAAGTTTCCTCGAAGACGACGGGAATCCCGTTCCGTTCAAAGGGAATCACGTCAATCTTATGACAAAGAAAAATTCGGTGGCGACCATTAAGGTGTATTTCTAAACAAGGGACAAAGGCACCATGTGCCTCCTTTTAAGAAAGGATTTCCGCAGATGAGAAAAGATACTCCGTTGTTTGATGTCCCGCATATCGAGTCGATCCAGGATATGGTCATCGGTTCTGCGCGTCGGTACGGGAGCAAATTAGCTTTGGAGGATTTCAATGAAACTCCGATTTCTAAAGTGAGCTACAACGTACTTCTTGATAATGTCTTGCGCTTCGGTGCTGCGCTCAGGAATCTCGGCATCAAGGAAAGGGACCACATCGCGGTGATCGGAGAGAACCGTGTACAATGGGCGATCAGTTATTTGACGGCCATGGCGTTTAACCTTGTCGTCGTGCCCGTTGATAAGAATCTGGGTGTAAATGAAATCCTGAATATCCTCCATGAGTCGGAAGCAAGCGCGATAGTTTTCTCTGAAACATTCGAGCCGATGCTCAGAGAAAAGAAATCGTCGTTCAAGCATCTCAAGCACTATATCAGCATGGATTTGAAGAAGCATGAGGGCGGCTTCCATTCGATGACGGAACTCATAAACAGGAGTTACGCTGTCGAGTTGTCGAAGCTCCCGCAGATAAATCCCGACGAGATGGCTGTAATCATTTTCACTTCCGGCACGCTCGGGAGGGCGAAAGGTGTAATGCTCAGCCAGAAAAATCTCGCCTCAAACCTCATGGACATGGTGGCACAGTTTGGAATTTTTCCTACGGACAGGTTCCTCTCAATCCTCCCGATGCATCATACTTATGAATGCACCTGCGGCATGTTGTGTCCGCTGTATGGCGGTTCATCGGTCTTTTTCGCCAGGTCCCTGAAGACAGTCGTTGAGGATTTGCAGAGATCTCAAGCAACAATTCTCCTTGCAATCCCTCTTCTTTACGACAAAATGTTCAAGGCAGTCTATCGCGGCATAAAGGAGAAAAAACTGGTTGCGCCGCTCATTCGGCCTATGATAAAAGCGACTGATATTCTCGAAAGAATCGGCTGGAAAGGTTCGAAGAAAATTATCTTCAGAGAGATTCATAACCGATTTGGAGGCTCTATCCGATGTTTCATAGCCGGTGGTGCGGCACCAGATCCGGTGGTAGCGAAAGGACTTCGCGAGTTCGGATTCGGTTTCGTGCAAGGTTACGGTCTTACCGAGACCTCACCCATACTGACACTGAACAAGCTTACTAACTTCAAAGACGATGCAGCGGGCTTGCCTCTGCCGCATGTTCGGATAAGAATTGCCAATCCCGATCAGGACGGGAACGGAGAAGTATGTGCGAAGGGTCCAAATGTCATGAGCGGATATTATAAGAACGAAAAGGCAACGGCAGAGACCTTTGAAGATGAATGGTTCAAGACGGGTGACCTCGGTTTTGTCGATGAGGATGGGTTTCTTCATATCAACGGCAGAAAAAAGAATGTCATAATATCCAAAAGCGGGAAAAACGTTTTCCCGGAAGAGATCGAGGATGTCCTGAATAGAAGTCCGTTTATCATGGAAAGCATGGTCTTCGGCGAACGCGATGAAAAAGAAGGTGAAATCATAGGCGCGCAAATTGTCGTCGATGCAGAAGCGTTTATCGAGCTCTCGGAGACGAAGGGAGTTCAGATTACTCCTGAATTGATCCATGACGTGGTCGACGGTGAAGTAAGAAAAGTGAATCGCGAGCTGCAGACTTACAAACAGATAAAAAAGTTTCACCTCCGCGACCAGGAATTTCCGAAGACGACGACTCAAAAGATTAAGAGATATTCAGTAAATGCTGGAGATTGATAATCTGGGTGGCAAAGGTACATAGGCGCAGATGGGGCTATTTGCTTGGTGGTGACTCATTTTGGATGTTCAAACAAAAGAGGAGATGTCATGCCAGCGAAAGCTGGCATCCAGAAGGCTGGATTCCGGCTTTCGCCGGAATGACCCTACAATGGAAACGAAACTGAGTCATTACCATTTGCTTTATGTCTTTGCAACTTTCTGTCGCTGTGTGTATATTTACGACTGTAGTTATCCTCTTGCCTTCCGTTAGAACAAATCGAGCTTATGAATACGCCGGAGCAATTCTCGAATCATAAATATTTGGTCACTACTGCCTACATGGGATTCGGTCATCTCAGGGCAGCACATAATATCGCATCGTACAGCCGTTCGCCAATTCTGAGAGTAGATCAAAAGCCTTACCTCAACGGTGTCGATGAATTTGTCTGGAGGTCAAGCCAGGCGGTTCACACCTACGGGTCCCGCGACAAAGAAAGCAAGAGCAGCGTTTTCTACGATTGGTTTGAAAGCTTAATGGTAATACCGGAGAATGGCACCCCTCCGTCCTTAGGCCCGTCGCGCTTCATTCGAATGATGCAAAGGTTCGGTGCGGGGGATGAGTTATTTAGAGTGCTCAACAGAAACAAAATGAGGCTGCTTCACACTTTCTACATGCCCGCTATGCTCTCGGTGTACCATGGCTATCCGGGAGAAAATTTTCTCCTGCTGTGCGATACCGATTTCCATAGGGTGTGGGTGCCGGTCGAACCAAAGAAGTATGATTTGAAATACTTTGTTCCGATCCCGTCTTCTGCGGATAGACTGGTTTCTTATGGGGTGGAACGAGAAAAAATTTTCGTCACCGGATTTCCGCTGCCGACGACAAACACCGGAGGGCGCGATCTCAGAGTCGTCGAGCGAGATTTCGATGTCCGACAGGCCAGGCTGAAGAATGATTCGACTTTGCCCATGACAATAATGTTCCCGTTCAGCGGAGCAGGTGCATATTCTAACGTGCTTGCAGATTTGGTGAAGGCGATTCACGAAGACCTGAAAGAAGGGACCCTGCGCTTAATAGTATCATGCGGTGACAACAGCCGCGCGCTGAGAAACGCGGAAAACATATTTATCAATTACGGGATAGAAGAACTGGAGTATGCGGAGATAATGTACCATGAAGATGTATTTGCCGCTTTTGACGAATTCAATGCGGCATTAAAGTCGACCGATGTGATGATTACCAAGCCCAGCGAGATGGTATTTTATGCGGCGTTGGGGATACCGCTTGTGTTCCTTCCGCCAATCGGAGCGCATGAAGAAAAAAACAGGGACTATCTTTTTGAAAATGATTGTGCCGTAAACATGGTACCCACCTCGGATTTCCCGCGCTGGCTTGAGAAAAGCAGGCGTAAGGGGTTATTGCTCGAAATTGCTGAGAACGGATTCACTAAACTTCCGAAGAATGGAAGCATTGCAATTGATGAACTTGTTGGGGGTTAGACGAGCTCTTGATTGGCAAGCCAGGCGATGCTTGGCTTATGTTCAAGCCTGTCCTGACGGTAAGGCGGGGGATTGAAAATCCACAATTTATTATTTAGTTCGTCGGAAGAAGCAGCGTGTTGCGTGCGATCCTCACTGGTGTGCCACGCCAGCTTGTTCTCCTGTTCACTATTGGGACGATCCAGAGAAACCCTATCAGCAAATCCTTGAACGGCGCGGCTAAGCAATGTCTCACTCCAAGCCCGGTTTTCAGGAGGGAATTCATCAACGAGTCGCCCATAACTTTAGCCGCCCAGCAAAGCGCGGCGATCATGGAAGATTCATAAGAGAATCCGCATGCGATTGCGAAAATCAAAGATAAGAGTGGAAAGTTAAATAAAAGCTCGGAGATGTAAGCAGTCTTGTTTAAGTTCCATCTTAGCTGTGCCCATCGCGTGTGCCTGTTGATGAATCGCTTGATTGTCCAGGAATGATTAGTAGTGCATACTAAATTCGGTGCCACTACGACCTTGTATCCATTCTCCTTGTAGAGTTTTCCCATTAGGTAATCTTCCGCGAGATAATTTCTCAGTTCCCATAGTCCGCCTAACCGTTCGAACTGCGATCTCCTGAAGAAGATAGACTTGCCAACGACGATTTTTCTTTGGAAGAGATCGAGAAGGCTCACGTTTCCAATTACGAAAGAGTTAAGATGCAGATTTTCAAAAAGGGCCCCGACGCTTTCGCCGCCAATCCCCTTTATCAGATTCGTCACGAGTCCTACTTCTCTGTCTTCGAAGTAACTTATGTTGGAGCGTAAGTAATCTCTCCCAACAATGACGTTGCTGTCGCTGATTATGGCATAATCATATTTGGCGCGGGAAATCATGCCGTAAAGATTGTTGATCTTCGGATTGTAGCCGAGCGTTTGGTTGCTAATTATGATGTGAATATTTTTCGAGGGGAATTCCTGTTTAAGCTGCCCGACGAGCTTGATTGCGGGGTCGTTTGATGATTGAACACCGACGATGATCTCGAATTCAGGATAATCCTGGTTTATAAATGAAAGAAGATTATTGCGGAGATTCCCGTCGACGCCGGTCACGGGTTTAAGAACGGATATCGGAGGGAGAAAATTGCCGATATGCGAACGTTCATGCCGGCGGCGAGAAACAAAGAGCTTGAAAACCGTCGCGACAACCAGGCTGATGTAGTACGTTAGTCCAATGCCTGTAATTATTCCGAACACTTCTTTCATCAATTATCTCTATGATTAGCATACGTAATTAATGAAGCAAATGTTAAGAAGGCGTGAAGCAAATGTGAAATTTAGGCTATTTTCCGCCGCAAGGAGTTCTTGCGCTTAGAAAACCAGTGATAGACTTATTCCCGGCCGCTTCACATACTGCTGTGAAAATAAAAAAGAGCATCAATGCCAGGCAAATCCTTTGACAGGGTGCCGCCCCATAAGATTGTCCTCCACGATCAGTAGCCAAAAAGAACTGATTGAGATTAGTTCCAACCAGCGCATTTTGTCTTTTCACGTTTCCACAACTCGGTTATGATTTTCGACGCATTATGCCGGATAGGGTTAGAAGCGACGACACATTTTGATGACGGCTGTGCGTTCTCTAATCGCTGTGTCCCAACCGGATACACGCATTGAGAATTACTCGGTTACGAAATCGTAACCGAGTGTCTCGCTTCTCAAAAAGGATCCGTTTTCCTTTCAAAATTTGACTATGTTTCCGGCACGAGTCTTGTTGTTCACAAGGTAGTTATGAAAAAGAATTTGAAGACATACCACAGAAAAAGAAATTCGAACACAGAAATATTTGAATCAAAAATTTTCAATACCAGAGAAATCTTCGGGAGGCTGCTTATGAAAAAGTTAGTGATTGTCGCGGCGATTGTCATTGGCACCTTTGAGATCTCATTTGCTCAAAATAATGCAAGTGCGAGTGTCCCCCTGAGTGCCAGCGTGATACAAGGATTGAGCACGGCAGTGACAGGACAAGAGAACTTTGGAACTATCGTCGCTGGGACAACCCCGGGTTCATTGAATGCCCAAAGCGCCACGGTGGGTTCAAGCCCGGGAAACATAGCAATGATTACGTTGACTGGAAACGGCGGGCAGCTAATACATGTGACATACGACGCCAATGATCCTCTAATAAAGGCCGGAGCAACCAATATTACATTTACGCCGAGTGTTTATGGTTCCAATTCATCATCGAACCAATTAAGCTCGACGGCGGTCACTTCTGGCGGAACGGTCACTTTGAGCGGAACGTCTGGCTCTGCAGGCAACTACTATTTCTGGCTCGGTGGATCATTATCCACACTTCCAGGAGGTCAGACTCCGGGCAGCTACTCTGGTACTTGGACCGTTACGGTTACCTATTAAAGTTTTTCTCTCCACCTCCTGTTGATGGCAACAAGGGCTCGACATTAATCTACGTCGGGCCTTTTTTTTGTTAATTGTTGATAGCGCTAACAGAACATAAGACTGGAAAAAAAGGGAAAATAATAATAGCTTAAGCGGTTGGCGCTGTGTTGGGCGATCCAGGTATACCCCGAAAGACTCTTTTGGACGTCCAGGACAAGAACAGTTTTTCCGCAACTAAAGGCAAAGAGAGAACATGAAATACGGTTTCTTTGACGACAAGGCGAGGGAATATGTGATCACCAATCCCCGCACACCCTATCCGTGGATAAATTACTTGGGTAGTCAGGAGTTTTTCTCCATCATTTCAAATACTGCAGGCGGCTACAGCTTTTTTAAAGACGCCAGGCTCAGACGGATTACACGCTTTAGATACAATAACGTTCCCATAGACGAGGGCGGGAAATATTTTTATGTCAAGGATGGTGACACCATCTGGTCGCCAGGCTGGAAGCCGGTGAAGACCGAACTCGATTCTTATGAGTGCCGTCATGGGTTGGGATACACGATCGTTAAAGGAAAGAGAAACGATCTCGAAGCCGAAGTTCTATATTTTGTCCCTGTGAATTTCTGGGGCGAAGTGCAAAAGATGAGACTCACGAACCACGGGAAGTCTGCAAAGAAGTTCAAAGTATTTTCCTTTGTCGAATGGTGTCTATGGAACGCGCTGGACGATATGACAAATTTCCAGCGTAATTTCTCGACCGGAGAAGTTGAGGTGGTGGGCTCAGTTATTTACCACAAAACGGAGTATAAAGAACGGAGGAACCACTACGCTTTTTATTCTGTGAATTCTCCGGTAGCCGGATTTGACACCGACCGCGAAACTTTCATGGGGCTGTACAACGGTTTTGGGAATCCGGACGCGGTAATGGAAGGGAGGTCTCGTAATTCAGAAGCGCACGGCTGGTCGCCTATCGCGTCGCATTGCCTCGAAGTGAGTTTGAATCCTGGAGAAGAGAAAGAGTTTGTGTTTCTTCTGGGTTACGTGGAGAATCCTCAGGAGGAAAAGTTTGAATCGAAAGGCGTGATCAACAAGAAGATGGCACTTGCGATGATCGATGCGGTGTCCACACCCGCAAAAGTTCAGAAACTTTTTGACGAGCTCAAGACATATTGGGACAATCTTGTTTCGCGCTTCGTCATTGAAAGTAAGGACGACAAGCTTAACAGAATGGTCAACATCTGGAATCAATACCAGTGCATGATCACTTTCTGCATGTCCCGCAGCGCATCGTATTTCGAGTCGGGCATCGGACGCGGTCTTGGGTTCCGCGACTCCAATCAGGATCTTGTTGGGTTTGTTCACCAGACTCCGGAACGGGCTAAAGAACGGATACTCGACTTGGCCGCGACGCAGCTTGAGGATGGAGGTGCGTACCATCAATATCAGCCTCTCACGAAAAAAGGGAATAACGAAATCGGCGGCAATTTCAACGACGATCCGCTGTGGCTCATTTTCGGGACCGCCGCTTACTTGAAGGAAACAGGAGACTGGTCCATTCTCGATGAAAAAGTTCCTTACAACAGCGATGCTTCGAAAGCAGCACCGCTGCTGGATCACCTCAACCGCTCGTTCCATCACGTCGTTAACAATCTTGGCCCTCACAAGCTTCCGCTGATTGGCCGCGCAGATTGGAACGACTGCCTCAACTTGAATTGTTTTTCCAACAATCCTGATGAATCGTACCAGACAACGGAGAACCGCACAGGCGGTCAGGCCGAATCAGTTTTCATTGGTGGAATGTTGATTTTGTATGGAGGAGAATTCGGAAAAATTCTTCGACATCTTGGAAAGAATTCAGAAGCAGACGAAGCAAAGAAGCATGTCGAGGCGATGAAAAAAGCCGTCGACCAGCACGGATGGGATGGCGAGTGGTTTGTCCGCGCATACGATTTCTTCGGAAAGAAAGTCGGCAGCAAGGAAAACGAAGAAGGCAAAATCTTCATCGAATCTAACGGTTTGTGTGTGATGGCCGGCGTCGGCCTGGATGACGGAAGGGCGAAAACCGCGCTGGAGTCCGTCAAGAAATATCTTGATTGCCCGTTCGGAATCGTATTGAACAATCCGGCATTCACAAAATATTTCATCGAGTATGGAGAGATCTCTTCATACCCGAAAGGATACAAAGAAAATGCCGGGGTGTTCTGCCATAACAATCCCTGGATAATGATCGGCGAGACGATGGTCGGCAACGGAGACAGGGCGTTCGAGTACTACAGCAAAATCGCTCCGTCCTATCTTGAGGAGATCAGCGATCTCCACAAGACTGAACCGTATGTCTATGCACAGATGGTCGCGGGAAAGGATGCGTTTAGACCCGGTGAGGCGAAGAATTCATGGCTCACTGGAACAGCTGCATGGAACTTCTATGCCATATCCCAGTACATCCTTGGCATCAGGCCTGACTATGACGGTTTAGTTGTCGATCCTTGCATTCCGAAAAGCTGGGAAGGATTTACTGTCGAAAGAAAGTTCCGCGGAGCTGATTACACGATAGTTGTCTCGAATCCCAATAAGGTCTCGAAAGGGGTCAAGAAATTATTAGTAGACGGAAAAGAGGCGAAGACAATTCCTGTGTTTCCCGCGGGAACAGAACATATAGTTGAAGTGACACTGGGGTAGTTTTTTTGACGGGCTTGATAAACCTCGGATGCCGGCAGCGTTGGCTACTTCGAGGCACATGCCGACACTTAGATGCCGTACGAAGTACGATGAACTCCGCGGCGTGATGATCCCCTCATATGTGCCTCTTGACGCCGGATTGATACGTATCTATGGCATTGCCCGAAGCGAGTCGAGAAACTCGTACCGCATCCGGTGATTGTCCGGAGCGGCGGCCGAATTCTCTTCAAGATGCATCACCTGATAACCGTTATTGCTGTCATACATTGGCCAGACTGGTAAGCCGGGGCCGTTTGGATCACCTGTCTTTGCGAAGTTGGTCCAGTATGAAGCCATCAATTCTGACACATTGTAATCATCCCGTGTCCACGGGAGATTTCTCGATGAAAGTACTTGAAACACAAACATAATGTCGGAAGCGTGCGGCGTTGTATTTAAAGGAGGAGGGAGCGGCTGATCGAACTCGTACCTGTAAACCGGAGATCCCCCCGTCTTGTGCTGCAGTTCGAGCCACTTCCATGTCGAATATGCGATGAACCTATCGCCATCGTAGTCGCTCGCAGATCGTCTTGCCTCGGAATCGTTCTCCGCGGGATAGAGCTGCATGAATTTGTTTGCGTTGTTCCCAAACATTGAGTCGGCAAGCCTGATGTAATTGTCGCGGGTGGGCTGACCTCCATTGAAGAATGTTCTAAAGTTTCCTTCGTCTTTGTTCCACCCGGCCAAAAGTGCAATATGGCTTTGCTTGCCGGCGGCGCATATCGAATCACAAAATTCAGGGAGGAAATAACCATCGACATCTTGCGAGAAATATTCATGCGGAAGTTTCAATGCTGCATTAAGAATTTCCTGAGCCGGGATAGCGCGCAGCTTTTCAAGCGAAGTCGTTCTAAATGCAGACTTCACAAATTCCACTCCGGCTTTTTCGGCGCTATCGCGTGACACAAGGTGGAGAGTCTTTCCAAAGAATGCACCACTCTCGCCGATCGCTCCGCGGAAGAGTCCTTTCGACAGAGGCGATGCCATGAGTGCACTGACTGAGAACGAACCAGCTGATTCACCGAAGATTGTCACATCATCAGCATCGCCTCCGAATGCTTCAATATTATTCTTGACCCACTTCAGTGCGGCAACCTGGTCAAGCAGTCCATAGTTTCCCGATGAATTGTATCTTGATTCCTTGCTGAGCTCAGGGAGTGCGAGAAAACCAAATACTCCCAGCCTGTAGTTGAAGCTCACAACGATGACGCCCTTCTTGCAAAGGTTGCTGCCGTCCTGGCGTGGTTCTGAAGTACAGCCGGCGACGAAACCTCCGCCATATATCCAAACCATCACGGGGAGTTTGCCTTTAGGTCGGTTTGCTTCAGGAATCCAAATGTTAAGATAGAGACAGTCTTCACCAGGCCCGGAGTCGTTGAAAACCATATCATTGTATATGCGTCCCTGCATTGGACGCGGACCAAAGTCGACAGCTTTTCGGATTCCCATCCACGGCACCACTGCCTGAGGAGGTTTCCAACGTTGCCGGCCCACAGGCGGTGCGGCATACGGAATTCCTTTGAATGTCTTTACTTTGCCGTCAGGGCTGACAATTCCCTCTAGTATTCCGTCGCTGATCTTTACCGTCACGTAACGGGGTTGTTGTGCCTGGAGTCCCTGCATCGCTAACATTGCCCAGATGGCCCAATTATTTGCATGAAGTCTCATTCTTCTTCCTTTACCATGGTCTGCGTTCGTTCATCCCTTTCTGGATAGCCCGTTTGACTGCAAGTATGTCGACGCTCCCTACTTCGCGGTAAATAACATTTCCATCCGGATCCAGAAGAACTGTGTAAGGCACCGCTCCCTGCCATTGCGGATCGAATGCACTCATTAACTGGTCGGTGTCGTTCGACGCGAAAATGAGATTACGGTTCGAAGCATGTTCCTTCTTGAGAAACTCCAGTACTTCGTTCTCTTCATCAGGTGCATTGATTGAAACAGTCACCAGCTCGAAGTCGCGGTGCCGGTACATTCTGTTCACGGTGACGAAGTCGTCAAATTCCGCGACACAGGGCGGGCACCATGTCGCCCAGAAATTTATCAGCCGGAATTTACCGGAATCATTCTTCCTCAGAGTGTGTAACATCGCCGTGTCAGCCTTAGAAAGAGAGACAGGTTCTTCGTCTAACTTCTCCAGATATTCCTTCACCGATTCCTCCTTGCCTGCCCATTTGATTGAACAGCCGATGGCTTTCGTTTCTGCGACAGGTGGTTCCCTGCCGGCAAGAAGGGCGTCCAGAGCGTCACGCAAATAATTTTTCGTCACATGTTCAATGCGCTGTGAATTGTCGATTGCTCCGACGTAGCGCAGCTTCCTGTTGGCGTCGAACACGAACACGTGCGGCGTTGCAACCGGGCCATAGGCTCGCGAGACGCTTTCCGTTTCACCATCATACAGATATGGAAAGTTGAACTCCTGGTCCTTCGCTCGGATTTTCATCTCGTCAAAAGAATCGCCGACATCGGTCCAGCCTAGCTCATCGAGACGGACAGACCTTGGGTCGTTCGGCATGATAGCGACAAGCGCGACGCCTTTGCTCTTGTAGTCGGTCACGATCTGCTTGATGCGTCCCTGGTAATACTGGGCCGTGGGGCAGTGGTTGCAGGTGAAGACTGCGACAAGGATCTTTGCATCTGCAAAATCCTTGAGCGTATAGTTGTGCCCGTCGACACCTGTGAGATTGAAGTCGGGTGCCGCAGAGCCAAGCTGTAATGTGGGAAATTCATCGACTGAACGGGCCGGGAAAAGAATCGTGAGGCTCATAAAAAGGATGGGTAGGAATTGGTTCATTGTTGATCACTCTCCTCTCTATAAGAAGTGGGAAACGCTTGAGCTATTGTAATTTCAAATCTCAAAAAAATAATCGGAGTTATGTTAAGGCTTTCGGAAGTGAATGTCAACTCTGGGCTGCGCTGCTATTATGCGGCCCGGTTTTTCCTTTTCAAATTATTCAGAATCCCGTAGAGCGGTCCGCTTATGAAAGGAACGACAATTGAAATTGCCAATACTATTAGATTTTTGAGAGATGGCGTGTATGTGATAACATAATGCTGAACGAGGATTATCAACCCAACTACAAATCCCAGAATCAGACTCAATGTCCGGCTTAGCTTTGCGGGCTGAGCGGGGTCAACAATAAAAAAGAAGACGATGAAAAGGACAATTGAAACGATGAGTAACGAAACCGTTCTCATAAGGACATTTTCTGGGATAAAATATTTTTGCGCGACAGCGTATAGGTAGCCCATGCATACGAGCACCACGAACGCAAGATAATCCTTCATCTTCAAATGTCTAAACATCACATCATAAATTTTATTGGAATTCAGCCGGTTTTGGCTTCGGTTTTAGTGCGCCGTGCGTGACTCGAACACGCAACCCTCAGCTTAGAAGGCTGATGCTCTATCCACTTGAGCTAACGGCGCTTCCATTAAATTTAATAGTTAAGAAGGAAAAATGAAAAGGGTGAGTCACCTCTTCACATCAGTCGCGAGCTATAAGATATCATCAACATTGGTCACTCAATTTGTTTCCAAAACCAGCCCATACTTCGCCCAGATCATGGCTTTTACTTTTAGCATTCCAATCATATATTTTTCCACTGAAATGCAGAAGCGTATACGGACACGTCTCACCTCATCTGCCGTCAAAGTTCAACATTCAAATTTGAGTGAACCATTTCGTGAGAAATTACCCAACGGCGTAACTGTAATCGGCGAAAGTATTCTGTCGGTTCAAAGTATCGCAATCGGCGTGTGGGTCAACTTCGGCTCACGCGACGAGAAGAAAGAAGAAAACGGTCTCACACATCTTGTTGAACACATGGTTTTCAAAGGGACTGCAGATTTTACCGCCGAGGAAATAGTCGAAAACATCGAGGGCCGGGGCGGATACATCAACGCGTTTACGACAAAGGAATCCTCCTGCTATTATGCCAAAATTTTCAAGGAGGATCTCGAGACCACTATCAAGGTACTTTCAGATTTGGTTTTGTCGCCGAAATTTGATGAACGCGATTTGCGGAACGAGCGGAAGGTGGTCCTCTCGGAAATGCAGGAGGTCTATGACGACCCTGAGGATTGGGGAATGGATTTCGTCGAGGAGAAAATCTTTGCAGGCAATTCACTCTCGATGCCGATAATCGGTAGAGCTTCCTTATTGAAGGGCTTTATTCCCGGAGATCTGCATCGTTTTCATTCAAAGAATTTCACAGCCGATCGGATTATCATAAGCGCAGCCGGCAGTTTTGAGCAGACTAACCTCGTAAACCTCGCTGAAAAATATTTCTCGGCTATGGAAGCGTCACCTAAAATTTTTCTCAGAAGAAAACCTTCCTTGAATCCCGGCGGTAACTTTGTCGTCCATCGCGACACAGGCAAGCAGGCACATATCCTGTTAGCTGCTCGTGCGCCCGGATTGAACGATCAGGATAGGTTTGCGGCATCCATGGTCGGTGTAATTTTGGGAGACGGGTCGAGTTCGAGGCTCCACAAAAATATCAGAGAAAAAGACGGGCTTGCTTACTCGATTTATTCTTTTGGCTCTGCCTATTCCGATTGCGGAATCCTCGGAATTTACGTGTGCACTGCCGTAAACGATGTGGACAGAGCAGAGGATAGAATACATACGACAATAAGTGATTTTCTCAAGAATGGCCCGACGGAGGGTGAGGTTGTACGCGCAAAGGCCCAACTGAAAGCCGGAATAATTTTTTCTCTTGAAAATCTCTGGGATAGGGCCGCACTCTTCGCGCGAGACGAATTCTACTATCGCGGGCGATCCAACTTATCGGAGTCGCTCGCCTCGATAGAAAGAGTGACGGCCGTCGAAATTACGGAGGCAGCCATGGAATACCTCAAAAAGGACAACATAACCTCCGTCAAAGTGCTTCCTATGAATTCCAAAGTAGAGCGGCGATCCCGCAATAAAGAAAGGAAAAGCAAACAATGATCGTAGGACTGTTGAAAGAAATCAAGCCGAACGAAAATCGCGTCGCATTGCTGCCCGTAGGGGTGGAGTTGCTCGTCGCGCGCGGACACAGGGTGATGGTGGAAAAAAATGCGGGACTCGCCAGCGGATTCCCGGACGAACTTTACAAAAAAGCCGGCGCGAAAATAATTCGTGACGCGGCGGAAGTCTATGATGATGCCGACATGATCATGAAAGTGAAAGAGCCGATAAAACCGGAATATAAGTTGATCAAAAAAAATCAGATCATTTTTACATATTTTCATTTTGCCGCGAGCAAAGAACTAACAGATGCAATGATAAAGGCGAATGCAATATGCATAGCTTATGAAACTGTCCAGAAGCCGGACGGCTCTCTTCCACTTCTTATCCCGATGAGCGAAGTGGCGGGGAGAATGGCACCTCAAGAGGGCGCAAAGTATATCGAGAAGCCGATGGGCGGAAGGGGCGTGCTTCTTGGCGGAGTGCCGGGTGTCGAACCTGCGGATGTAGTGGTACTCGGCGGAGGAGTCGTCGGTCAAAATGCGGCGCGTATCGCTGCCGGATTCGGTGCGCGAGTTACTATTCTCGACAATAATCTGCAAAAACTCCGTTACCTGGACGACGTTATGCCAAAAAATGTTCTGACGCTGGCATCGAACCCGTATAGCATCCGGGAGGCTGTAATCCGAGCGGACGTTGTGATCGGTGCAGTGTTGATTCCAGGCGCGAAGGCTCCGAAGCTTGTAACGAAACCAATGCTGAAAGACATGAAGGAAGGATCGGTCATTGTGGATGTTGCGGTCGATCAAGGAGGCTGCATCGAAACGTGCCGCCCAACGACTCATGAGGACCCCACCTACGTTGTCGATGGCGTTGTACATTATTGTGTCGCGAACATGCCCGGCGCTGTGCCGTATACTTCGACAGTTGCGCTCACGAACTCGACGCTTCCCTATGCCATCGAGATCGCCGGAAGCGGATGGGAGAAGGCGGTTAGATCTAACAATGAGATCAAACTCGGCTTGAACATGGCATACGGAAGAATTACATACCAGCACGTCGCCGAAGCTTTTGATCTGGAATACACACCGGTGGAGAAAGTTTTGGATTGATGTCCTCTACCCGCCACGAACTCAAAGACGTACAAAGCTAGTTTTGCATGATTCTGAAGATGAAGTCGCTATTCTCATTTAGGTGTATATTTGCGACCTTCGTCGTTAAAAAGTTTTTATGAAACGTAACAATTCATTAGTTTGTTTTAGAGAGAAAAAGCGAAGATAGAATGGCAAAGGTAACAATCGAAGGAAAAAGTGTAGAAGTGGAAAATGGCACGACGGTGATCCGCGCGGCGGCACAAGCGGGGATTGAGATCCCTCACTTTTGTTGGCATCCGGGTTTGTCGATTGCCGGTAACTGCCGGATGTGCCTGGTCGAAATTGAAAAGATGCCGAAGCTCGCGATCGCGTGCGCGACTCAGGTTGCGGACGGCATGGTGGTACACGTGAATTCTCAAAAGGCGCTCGAAGCGCGAAAGGCGATCCTCGAGTTTATATTGATAAATCATCCGCTTGATTGCCCGATCTGCGACGAGGCCGGCGAATGCAACCTCCAGGATTACACATACTCTCACGGCCCGGGGCAAAGTGCGTTCACGGAAGCAAAGAACAAAAAGCCGAAACGCGTCCCGCTCGGTCCGAATGTGGTCTATGATGCGGAAAGATGTATCCTGTGCTCGCGATGCATTCGTGTCATGGACGAGATTGTCAAGAATCCCACTTTAACCTTCGTTGAACGCGGTGATAGAGTCTTCATCGATACCTTTCCCGGCAAAGAACTCAATGATCCGTACTCGATGAACGTGATCGATGTCTGTCCGGTCGGTGCATTGACCAACCGTGAATACCGTTTCAGAGCGCGCGTTTGGGAAATGTCTTCAACCGAAGGGATTTGCCCCGGCTGTGCGCGCGGCTGCAACATAAATATTTGGGTGAGAGACAATGAGATCCTTCGACTGACACCGAGTCATAATCCTGACGTCAATAGTTATTGGATGTGCGACAACGGAAGGCTGAATTCTTTCAAGCACGTCAATTCTCAGGTACGGTTGAATTCGCCGATGGTCAGAAAAGACGGCGTGCTGCAGGAAGTCGGCTGGGACGAAGCGCTGGCTCACGCCGCCGACGCATTGAAGCCGTTTTCAAAGGACGAAGTTGCCGTAATAGGCTCAGCTTATTCCTCCGTCGAAGATAATTACGTCCTACAGAAATTTGCCAAGCAGATTCTTGGAACTGCGAACATAGGGTTCTTGAGGCACTCTATTGAGGGTGACGAAGATAACCTTCTCATCCGTGCCGATAAGACTCCGAACGGCTACGGGGCCCGAGAGGTTGGCGTCGCTTCTTCCAAGGTCATTGACACAAATATAATTTTTGAGCTGATCGGCTCGGGCAAAATAAAGGCGCTGTACGTCATGGACGATGATGTTGCGGTTTCCAAGGAGATGGAAGATCTGTTGACAAAGTTGGACGTCTTGATCGTCAACCACTGGATCAACACCAGAACCACGCAATTGGCGAATGTGGTTTTCCCGAGTGCAACCTTTGCCGAGAAATATGGAACATATGTGAATTTTCTTGGAAGAGTTCAATTGTCTCGGCCGGCACTTTCGACTCTCGGGCAAAGTCGAGTTCCTGGAAGGTTTAACCTGAGCAGGCTGGATAAATTCGGCAGCATCTTTGACAAATGGAACAAAGGTACGCGGAGAAATGTACGTTCGTCATGGGAGATTATTTGTGCTATCGGAAATCTTCTCGGCGGAAAAATCAGATATCAATCTGCCGAGAAAGTGTTCGAGGAAATAGCTCAGGTCGTCCCAAGCTTCAAAGGGCTTTCGTATGCGAAGCTCGGTGACCGTGGAGCCTTGTTGAAAAAAGCAAAAGAGGAAGCGTTAGTCTAAGAATTCTAAGCAGTAAATTCTAGGTCGAAAGCAAGAAATCGCAAATGATCGCCATCGAAGCACTGATCAAGATAATTATTTTACTCCTGGTAGTTCTTGGGACCGTTGCATATTTGGTTTTGCTCGAGCGAAAGGTGAGCGCCTACATGCAGGACAGAATCGGTCCGAACCGGGTCGGCCCTAAGGGGCTGTTCCAGCCGTTCGCAGATATCCTGAAGCTGGTTTTGAAGGAGCTCATCGTTCCCGTCAGGGCAAACAAATTTGTACACGCACTCGCGCCGGTGATTTCGATTACCGTTGCACTTTCCGCGCTCGCGGTGATCCCGTTCGGGAGTTACGTTGTGATCGCGGGACAAAAAATAAATCTGATGATCGCAAACGTAAACGTCGGCATACTTTATATACTTGCGATGTCGTCGCTCGGAGTCTACGGGATCACACTGAGCGGATGGGCTTCCAACAGCAAGTATTCTTTGCTGGGCGGTCTGCGATCGTCGGCGCAAATGATCAGCTATGAGTTATCGCTTGGGCTGAGCATAATCGGCGTGGTGATGGTCAATGGCACATTGCAGCTCGACAAAATTGTGGAGGCTCAGAGCAGGGGATTTTGGAATATTGTCTATCAGCCTCTCGGCTTTTTGATTTTTGTCGTCGCTGCGTTTGCGGAAACAAACCGTTTGCCCTTCGATTTGCCCGAGGCTGAGCCCGAACTTGTCGGCGGCTATCATACCGAGTACAGCGGCATGAGGTGGGGACTTTTCTTCTTGTCTGAGTATACGAACATGATTGTGTCTAGTGCGCTGATGGCGACGCTGTATTTCGGCGGCTGGTCTCTTCCTTATCTGAATTATTCGGCAATGCAGGCGAACGTCGCAGCAACAGTGCAGGTCGCTACTTTCTTAGCGAAGACGGGAATTTTCATCTTCATTTACATGTGGATACGGTGGACTCTTCCGCGCTTTCGTTACGACCAACTAATGAATCTCGGCTGGAAGGTTCTGCTGCCGTTGGCATTTCTGAACTTGCTTGGAACCGGCGCGGTCATGTTGGCGGTTAACTAATAGAGGGATAGAGGTCCCTGAGCGGTAGTGGAACCCGATTATACGTAAACAGCAACTCTAAAATTTGTTAGGTTATGATGGAACCGAACGGAAATGGAAGAATGAAAAGAAAGTTGTCGCTCTGGGAGCGGCTTTACTTCCCCGAAATAATCCGCGGGATGTCGATAACGATCCGCGCATTCTTCCGACCGAAGTTTGTGCGGCAATACCCCGAGGAGCGTTGGATCCCTCCGCCGGTCTTCCGCGGTCGCCCCGTGCTTGTTGTGGAAGATGAGACGGGCGTGGAGCGGTGCGTAGCGTGTGGACTCTGTGCACGTGTCTGCCCTCCCCTGGCAATACAGGTTCAAGCTGCGGAGACCGAGCTCGACAAAGAAAGATATCCGGAATTATTCGAGATAAACATGCTTCGCTGCATCTTCTGCGGATTCTGCGAAGAAGTGTGCCCCGAGGAAGCGATAGTGATGAGCAAGGATTTCGAGCTTACATTTACGAGTCCCGAAGATGCAATCTACGCCAAAGACAAACTCCTTATTGCCGCTTCCCAATTGAAAGACAGGCTTGAGTTCCTGAAGCAATACAGATAGTTAATAGCAATCAGCCTCTAACTGTCGGTCATCATTTTCTATTTTTTGCCTTATCGGACATATCTTTTTTTATTTTCGAAAAAGCGAAATCGAGATTTGGGGTAATGGCGTCCGCATCTTAAATTCAGTTAGCGGATAAAACTAAGACGAGGATGAGATGAAATCGCATACCGAATACCTATGGTTCAACACAAAAAGCCGAAAAGAGCTCGTGAATATAACGGGTGAAGTTGAAAAAAATGTCAAAGCAAGCGGAGTGCAGGAGGGATTTTGTCTTGTCAGCGCGATGCATATCACGAGCGGGATATGGGTGAATGACGAGGAATCGGGACTCAAACAAGATTTGATGGAGTTCTTGGAGAAAATTGCGCCGGCCCGGCCTGAATACCACCATCACCGCACCGGTGAAGACAATGCCGATGCCCATCTGAAGCGTACCCTGATGCACCATCAAGTTGTCCTCCCGATCACAAAGGGGAGACTTGACCTTGGTCCATGGGAGCAGATTTTTTACGCCGAGTTTGACGGACAGAGAAGGAAAAGGGTGGTGGTGAAAATAATTGGTGAATAATATGAGTCGGGATGTCATCGCGGCCTGCAGCGGCACCATGAAAAGATGAAGAGTCTGATTGTCTCTACCATAGAACGGACCGACGTCAGAACCAGGGATTCAGCGGAGGCTGCTCTTTCGGGATCAACGCAAAAAAACATTTTCACGAAATTGATCCCGTTCCTTGGTCCGGCTTTCATTGCCAGTGTCGCTTATGTTGATCCCGGGAATTTTGCAACAAATATCCAGGGCGGTTCCGAGTTTGGTTACACGCTATTGTGGGTGATTCTTGTGAGCAACTTGATGGCGATGTTGATCCAGGCGCTTGCCGCGAAACTTGGAATCGCAACCGGGCGCAATCTTGCCGAGCAATGCAGGGAACATTTTAGAAAGCCGGTCGCTTTTGGCATGTGGGCCTTAATGGAGGTCGTGGCTATGGCGACCGACCTGGCGGAATTTCTGGGGGCGGCGATCGGATTTAATCTCCTCTTTGGATTTCCGCTGATTGTCGGTGGAATTATCACCGGAATCTGCACCTTCTTGATTCTTGGCCTGCAGCGTTACGGTTTTCGGCCGCTCGAAATAGTTATCACCGCCCTGGTGAGCATCATAGCTTTGTGTTACGTCGTAGAGACTGTTCTCGACAGGCCTGATTCGGGAGTTCTCCTGTATCATACGTTCGTTCCGCAATTTCAAGGAACTGAGAGCATTCTTATTGCGACAGGGATCCTGGGTGCGACCGTTATGCCGCACGCAATTTTTTTACATTCGGCGCTGACGCAGCAAAGAATAGTCGTGAGAGATCCCTGCAAGCTTCGTAAACTCTTCCGGTTCGAGATTTTCGATGTAACAATCGCAATGGGAATTGCGAGCCTCGTCAACATGACAATGCTCATCATGGCCGCTGCGACTTTTCACAAATATGGATTGACGAATGTCGCTACAATAGAAGAAGCACACATAACTCTACAGCCTCTTTTAGGTAAGGCAGCGGGATGGATTTTTGCCGTATCGCTTCTCGCGTCGGGTTTGTCTTCTTCGACGGTCGGAACGAGCGCAGGCCAAATCATAATGCAGGGATTTATTCACAGACATATTCCAATTTGGCTGCGAAGGCTGGTCACCATGGTTCCCTCGATGGCTGTCATTGCAGCCGGACTCGACCCGACCCGCACACTCGTCATCAGCCAGGTGGTCTTGAGTTTCGGGCTTCCCTTTGCCATTATTCCTTTGATAAAATTTACACGAGACAGAAACATCATGGGAATTCTCGTCAACAAAAGGGTGACCACCCTTGCCGTGTCGGCGATCGCAATCTTAATTATCTTGCTGAATGTCTATTTAATCTCACGGATTTTACTTGGATAAGCTGGCGATAAGGAAATTGCTTGTTCCCCTCGACGGTTCGCCGATGGCTGAATCTGTTCTCACGGCAGCTGCACAGCTTGCAAGGAAAATATCCGCGTCCGTCACGTTGATCCATGTTGTCGAAAAGAATCCGCCGGACAAGATTCACGGACAGATGCATCTGACAAATGCGCAGCAGGCAGACGAGTATCTCCGTGCCACAGCATCCTCTGATATTTTTAGGGGAATAGACGTGCGTTTCCATGTGCATGAAGCCGGAGTGCGCGACGTTTCTCAAAGCATTCATGATCACACCGAGGAACTCGGACAGGATCTCGTTATAATGTGCACGCATGGGAGCAGTGGATTCAGGGGGATGATTTTCGGTTCGATTGCACAACAGGTAATCTCATTCGGCAATGTGCCTGTTTTGCTGATGACCCCCGCCGCCGAAAATTTTAAGTTCAAGTTCGAGAATTTCCTTGTCCCACTCGACGGAAATCCGGACCACGAGCGGTCGCTTGCCTATGCATCCGCACTTGCTCGCGTGTGCGAAGCGAAGATCCATCTTCTCATAGCAATCCCCCATTTCGTATCCATGTCGGGCGAACTTACACCTACAAACAGATTTCTTCCCGCGACCACTGCGAAGATGATGGATATGCTTGTTCCCGATGCGGAGGAATATCTTCTCAGGCTTAAAACGAAAATTGAGTCGGAAGGGATCGAGGTTGCGACGAGCACGTCGCGCAGCAAGCCCGGCACCGCAATCCCAAAGACGGCAAAGAGCATCAAGGCCGATTTGATCGTACTTGCGACGCACGGCAAGAAAGGCACCGAGGCATTTTGGAGCGGAAGCGTTGCTCCCAAGATAAGCAAATCGAGCAAGATCCCGCTTCTACTTGTGCCTGTAAGAGAATGAATCTCAAATCAGAAATCCCAAGCTCCGAGCAAATTTCAACTCTTGGAATCCCAATAAATGTAATAATTGCCCCGGATCAGTTTGTGAGTTTAGTGTTTTGTATTTGGTATTTGTCCAGGATTTAGGCATTTGGCATTTCTGCCTAACCTTGTTTATTTTTCCCCTTTCGGCTATTTTTTTATGTCATCAATGGATCAAACCGCTAAACGCAAATCAAATCACGTCGACATAGTCTTGAACGAGAACGTTGATTATCAAAAGTCGACGGGGTTTGAAAAGTATACATTTGTTCATAACGCACTGCCGGAAATTAATTATGATGAAATAGATATCGGGACAGAATTTTTTTCTTATAAGTTTTCCGCACCTATCATCGTTTCGTCTATGACGGGAGGTTTCAAGCGGGGCGGATCGATCAACGCTGCCCTGGCTGAATTCTGCCGGGAAAAAAATATCGGCATGGGTGTCGGGAGTCAGAGGCAAGCGCTAGACAACGACGAATATCTTGAAACCTTTAAAGTGGTACGCCGCACCGCCAAGAATATCTTCGTGATGAGTAATATCGGGGCTGCGCAAATCGCGGGCGGCTTCGCGCTGGACAACGCCCGGAGGATCGTGGACATGGTGGAAGCAAATGCGATTGCTGTGCACCTTAATGCCCTGCAGGAGATGATCCAGCCCGAAGGAGATCGAAACTTCAGAGGAGTTGTGAAGGGAATTTCGGAGCTAGTCAAGAAAATTGGAATGCCGGTCATCGTCAAGGAGACCGGTGCGGGCATTGGCGGAGAAGCTGCAAAGAAGCTTATCGACAATGGCGTTGCGGCAATCGATGTGTCGGGTGCAGGTGGAACAAGCTGGTCGGCGATAGAGACACTCCGGCGGACCGACAGAAGGATCGGAAAAAGCTTCTGGAACTGGGGAATCCCGACCGCGGAAGCCCTGGTTCAGGTGAACGCACTTTCATCGAGAAAAAAAATCAAACTTATTTCGTCGGGCGGGATTCGAAATGGAATAAATGTAGCCAAGTCGATCGCGCTCGGTGCAGACATTTGTTCAGCGGCACAGCCTTTTCTCAAGGCACTCGACAAAGCGGGCGTGAAAGGTTTGATGCGAGAGTTCGACGCGTGGGTCGATGAATTGAAAGGTGTAATGTTTCTGACGGGAAGTGTAAACTTGCGTCAGCTTAATAAAGTTAAATTGGAGAAGGCATAGGCGTGTCTGTAATCAACCGAAAACCCGGCGGAGCCGGAAAAGATTTCTCGAAATATTTTGACGAGCGAAGGTCCGTAATAGAGCGGAAGCTTTCGGACACTCTGAAACTTGTCTCGGACTCTCCGTTGAGGCCGTATATTAAGTATGTCTTCTCGATGGGCGGAAAGAGGATCCGTCCTCTGCTTTCGACACTTTCAGCGGATGCCGTTGGAAAATACAACGATGACGTACTCCATGGTGCAGTTGCAATCGAGATCCTTCATAACTTTACGCTGGTTCATGACGACATTATGGATAATGCCGATACCCGCCGCGGAAAAGCGACGGTCCACATAAATGCAGGTGTGAACACCGCGATTCTCGTCGGCGATCTAATGATGGCGCTTGCTTACGATTGCCTGGAAAAGTGCGGCGAGAAGCATTTGCGAGCCGGTCTAAAAATTTTCAACGAAGGCGTCGAGCAAGTTTGTGACGGTCAAGCACTGGATGAGAGTCTGAGCAAGGAAGATGGAGCTACGATGAAAGACTATATTGAGATGATCTCCAAGAAGACGGGTGCACTCCTCATGACTGCCGGACAATTAGGCGCGCTTTTCGGCGGCGGCGCGGAAAAGGAAGTCATTATGCTCGGCGACTTTGGATTGAATCTCGGCATTGCCTTCCAGATTCTGGATGATACGCTCGATCTCGAAGGAGATGTCGATAGGTTCGGCAAGCCGCTCGGCCTCGACATAATCGAGAAGAAAAAGAATTTTTTATTTCTGAAAGCTCAACAGTTGATGAATGCCCATGAGTTCGAATCAGTTAGCGGTGTATATAGAAATTCTTCAGTGACAGAAGCCGAAGTTGTCGCGGTGCGTGACATTTACCGGGAAGCGGGTGTGGTCGAAGCCGCGAGAATAGAGGTTACGAATTATACGAATTGCGCGTTGTTAAGCTTAAAAACGTTGAAGGAGTCCGATGGAAAGGATGCACTTGTTGAGTTGGCAAATTCACTCGTGCAGAGAAAATTTTGATGGAGATGGAACCTAAGTGTACGTGAGCAATATTTCTCATAATCGTTCGGCAGATGTGGAATAGAATGGTTCAACAAGAAGTTGTGGTCAAGAGCCGCCTGGGACTTCATACCCGTCCCGCGGCGACCCTCGTTAAACTTGCAGCAAAGTTCAAGTCCGAATTCTACCTGGAACGAGATGGATACCGTGTCAACGGCAAAAGCATTATTGGCGTCATGACTCTCGCGGCGGAGCAGGGTGCGAGAATAATCCTCGAGTTTGACGGCGAGGATGAAAAAGAAGCGCTTGCGACGCTCGTAGATTTTTTCGACAGAGGATTCGATGAGCCAGAAATTTGAATCCTCGATCCAAACATATTCTTTACAAAAAACAGTTTCACCTATGGAGCATCTTGAGGAAATTCCGGAGTCAATACTTTGACTGATATGGAACCGCATAGCATGGGCGAGGAGATCAGGCTCCACGGCGTTCCTGCGTCACCGGGGATTGCAATCGGGAAAGTTGTTGTTCTAAAGAAAGATGGTGTCATAATTCAAGAGATGACCATCGATGATCCCCGTCTTGAGTTAGGAAAGCTTCAGAAGGCGATCGATCGTTCTTCCGCGGAACTCGACAAAGTATACAATACGACCCTTGAAAGGCTCGGGAGCGACAAAGCGAGAATTTTCGAGGCCCAGAAGCTGATGATTTCGGATCCCATCTTCTTCGATGATATAAGAAAGAGGATTGTCAGAGAGAAAAAGAACGCGGAATACGTCATCGATGATGAATTTGGCAAACAAATCGATCAGTTGAACCGAAGCGACAGCGACGTGTTCAAGCTCCGTGCGCTCGAGTTGGAGGATGTTCGGAATAGAATCATCAGGAATCTCGCGGAGGGCAAGTTGAAATCCAGGTTTGAGGGAACGCCCATCATAGTCACGAGCGAGCTGAGTCCTGCCGATGCGGTCCTCCTAAGCCGAAGTGCGGTACTCGGTTACGTCAGTGATTTCGGAGGAGCACGCTCTCATGCTTCGATACTCTCTCGATCGCTCGGAATTCCTGCGGTAGTCGGTCTGAAGGAGGCCACGAAACATGTCCATGACGGGGCAGATCTGATTCTGGATGGTTATCGCGGGATCGTCGTGATAAATCCTTCCGATGAGACTGCGAAAAAGTACATCGAAAGAAAAGAATGGTGCGAAAAACTTGACTCTGAGCTGATGGCTGAAGCAAAAGAGCCTGCGGTTACTACCGACGGCCACAAAGTGTTGGTTGAAGCCAACATAGAGCTTCTCGAGGAACTTCCGCTTCTGAAACCGCATGGAGCGGACGGCATTGGACTTTTTCGCACCGAGCAAATTATCATAGACTCCAATTCTGTTCCAAGTGAAGAAACTCAATTTGAGATATTCAAGAAGGCTGTCGAGGAAGCCGCGCCGACCCCGGTGATTTTCAGGACATTTGATATCGGCGGAGATAAGCTTTTTCTCGGAGACCACTCCGAAGCGAATCCGTTTCTCGGTTGGAGGGGAATCCGCATGATGCTCGATCGGCCGGAACTACTCAGAGAACAGATGCGGGCTATTCTGCGCGCAAGCGCGATTGGCAAATGTAAAATTATGTATCCGATGGTGGCTACGGTCGAGGAAGTAATCCGCGCAAACAAAATGTTGAGCGAGTCAAAGGAATCTCTGGCCGAGGAGGGAATCAAGTTCGATAAAAACATAGAGGTCGGCGTGATGATCGAGATACCGTCGGCTGCGCTCATGAGTGAAGAAATTGCAAAGCACGTAAACTTCCTCAGCATCGGGACGAATGATTTGACACAGTATTTGCTTGCCGTCGACAGGACGAACGAGCTCGTGGATAATTTGTTCGATGAATTTCACCCTGCAGTGGTGCGAACCCTGAAACTTATTATCGATTCAGGCCATGAATCGGGAGTAAGGGTTGCAATGTGCGGCGAGATGGCAGGAAATCCTATGGCGACCATCATGCTCCTCGGACTGGGTCTGGATGAATTCAGCGCGGTGAGCTTAATGCTTCCCATTATTAAGAAAATCATCAGAAGCACCAATTACAAGACGGCACGAAAGTTCGCAAGGCAATTGATGAAATTAGATTCGGTGGAAGAAATCAAGGGCTCATTGAACGAGTATCTGAAAACTCATTTCGAGAGAATCTACTACACAACTATAAGCGAGAAAGACATTGATTGACCGAGAGGATATTAAAAGGACAGATGCCTCGGGGATGTACGACCTCATAAGATCTTTTCCCGATCAGGCATCGGAAGCCGTAGACATTGCGAAGGCGACAAAAGTTAAGCTGTCATTGGCGAAAATAAAAAACATAGTCGTGACTGGGCTCGGCGGCTCGGCGATCGGCGGAGATATTTTGAGAAGTTATTCGGCAGACAAAATCGGGATTCCTTTTTTTGTCAACAGGAGCTACACGCTGCCTCAATTCGTCGGGAGAAACTCGCTCGTCGTCGTATCGAGTTATTCCGGCGGAACTGAAGAAACGATATCGGCTTATGGACAGGCGCGGAAGAATGGTGCTCAAATACTCGTTATAAGTTCCGGCGGGGCAATCGGTGAGACTGCGGCAAAGCTGCATCACAACTGGATCAAAATTCCGGGCGGGCTGCCTCCACGCGCGGCTCTTGGTTACTCGTTTTTTACGATGCTGACGGCATTTCAGAAAGCAGGCCTCCTGAGATCCAAGCCCGCGGAAATCAAGGAGACTCTTGAATTGTTGAAGCAGCTCAGCAAGGAATATTCTGATTACGGTCAGAATCCCATGCCCCTTCGTCTTGCGGAGCAGATGGTGAACATGCTTCCGATTGTCTACTCATCTTATGAAGGTATAGGTGCAGTCAATTTGAGATGGCGCGGACAAATGGAGGAGAACGCAAAGACGATCGCTTACGGGAATTTCTTCCCGGAGATGAACCACAACGAGATCGTCGGTTACTCGACGCTCAGGGATTTGCTGTCTCGGTTTCTTGTGATCTATCTTCTTGACGAAGGTGATCACCCGCGCGTCGCGGCGCGTTTCGACTTCGTGAAAGAAATCATTCGTCCATACTGTTCGAACATTATCGAGGTTCGCTCGCAGGGAAAATCTCTTCTTGCCCGGATGTTCAGCCTGGTTCACTTTGGCGACTGGACAAGCTATTATCTTGCGATCAAGAAAGATGTCGATCCTACCCCCGTCAGCAATATCGACATACTGAAGAAGAGCCTGAGTGGACTGAAGTAGTATAGAGAGTTCTCGGTACAATATTCTTGTAGTGGGAAAGATAAGTAGCGGGAATTTTGGGATTTTCCACTTGACATTTACTCCATGGCTTATTAAAATTTAGACGAAGATATTGCCAGAGGGCAGAAAAAAGCAGGGAGCCCAAAGCACGAAGATTCACCTTACGATTGTTTCAGCTTGAAGCTGAGTAGTT
>Ga0335081_10000352_pt1 | contig 84693 bp, 70 predicted proteins | sample Lox_Sample_35_FD_206713 | JGI IMG/M metagenome (GOLD analysis project Ga0335081, IMG submission 206713) | Soil microbial communities from Loxahatchee National Wildlife Refuge, Florida, United States - Lox_Sample_3.5 | ecosystem: Environmental > Terrestrial > Soil > Wetlands | place: USA... | reverse complement strand
GGTATCAGCGCGAATGTGAACAGCTCATCCGGAAAAAACTGCGCGTCGCGCGCTCCATGGCGATACTTATCGGCCGGTATCCAAAACTCTTCCTCCGGATATTTGTCGATAATCCGGCAGCGCTGGAAAAATATCTTGATATTCCTGCCGGGAAGCTTGATTATGAACGGTTCTGGAAATGGCTCATCATGCACACGCCATCATTCCTCCTTTCGAGCTGGCTCAATGCGGCATCACGGCACGGTAATCAGCACGCTGTCGCTAACAGGAAGGGACCCGTGCTGTAATGACAAATAAAGAAAAAATCAAACGGTTTGTCCAGGAAACCCTCGGGTGTGGTTGTCCAGAAGAAGTCTTTCGATCAATCGATTGCAAACGCGATGTGGAACTCGATGGCGGTGTTATTTTGCACAGCGTCATCACCATCGGGAACCGTCTTCTTATTTATGTTGTCTTTGACAACCAGGATTTTGTTGAGAGACATCTCGCGTTTCTTGTCTTTGCGGGGAAAAAAGAACGTGATACGAAAGGGCTGAATAGGTTCAGGCTGGTAATTGTAACGGATAGACTCCCAGGACACGGTGATGCAATAAGACGAACGTTTGGTGAGTTACAGGAGAAGGATGAAAATATCCATCTGCACGTCATCAGCAACAATAATAAATATCTCGACTTTTACTATTGAGCCGCTGGGTTGCGGAGGAGAGGATTTGTTCGGGCAATTCGATTTTAATCACCGCCGCAACATGTTAAAAAACGTCCTTGATGTTTTTCTCGTATCCACTCCCTGATACTTCCCGGATTTCAGCAGACCGATAAAATTCTCGGGGGTCACTTTTTCGGAGAACTCTGTGAAGCATGAGCCCACGTCCTGGGAGGCATGTGCATCGGACCCGCCGGTATAGGGAAGGTTCAGCGCCCTCGCCGCCTCTATTGCCTTTACGTTGAACGCGTGCATATTGCATCCATTGCACCCTTCGAGAGCGCAGATGCCCTCCACGCTCCGCACGAGATCGCCGAGGCTCGTCCCAGGTCTGTAGGGATGCGACGGGATCACGACTCCGCCCGATTCATTGACTATCTGTATGATGTCCGCGATAGGTGCGTACTTGATCGACAGCTTGTCGGTATCAACACCAAAAATAAGGCAGTGCCCTTCAGCCGCAGAAAACTCCACACCGCGGAATATCCTGATACCGTCCTTGTACTTTTCTTTCAGGATCTCGACAGGTTCCGATGCTTCGTAGGAATAATGCTCGGTGAAGGCTATCCCGTGGAGACCGAGCTCAATGGCCCGGATGATCGACTCCTCGGGATCGGCGTCGTTGTCGCCGCTAAATTTTGAATGAACGTGCAGATCGATCTTGTATTTCATAAAAACCTTTGACATTGATCTTAACTGATCCTCTATGCTTAGAATTGTATGTGACCAATACTGAGGTGATGCCTTCTTTATCATAATTATTCAGTATTAATCTGTGTCTAATATTTATATTCCATTAACTTTACAATCCCCGCCACGATTGCAGGCGAACAAACCTGCCTTGGATTTCTCGAATGCCTCTTTTCCTTCCCTGAAGCAGAGGATGCCGATGACCAGCGCTCCAATCGAATCGAGCCCTCCGATGCCCGTGAACTTGTACCCTGCGCTCGCTGCGAGGAGGACAACCGAGAGCTGCAAACATGCCCTCGTGCAGGCAGCATCAGCAAGGATTGCTTGTGAGCCAAGCTCCTCTCCTACCCTCACCTTAGCGCGCATGAGCGCCCACATGGAAGAAATTGATACAATTGACACAACGATGCCCCAAAAAGTACTCTCCGGTTTGTGTCCCCGGTAGAGGTCGGCAATGGACATAACTGCCAGTCCAGCAGTGAGTACGTAAAAGGCCGCGCCCGTAATCCTGAGTGCCATTTTCTCGACCTGATCGGGATTCTCGCTGCCGGTCCTTCTAATCCTGCGAATCATGTGCCAGATGCCGATACCGGAGACGACCTCGACGAATGAATCGAGCCCGAACCCGAAGAGCGACATGCTCTTATCCCCGAGGCCGAAGAAGACCGAAAGCGAGCCTTCGGCCATATTATAGAAGATCGTGATCAGCGCGAGACCTGAGGCCAACGTGTAGAACTTATTTTTATTCGGGTCAAAACCAATGGGAATTGTCTTCATGCTTTATTTAGCTGCTTACATAATGCATTTTAAAAACTTTATTCTTTTTTTCATATCTCCCCGAAAAGTTACGCTTTGAGCCCGCTCAAACCACTCTTCCCCAGCTTCCTTTCGATCTCGCGGCTCCTCAGCACCGCCCGCTTGATCTTGCCGCTCACGGTCTTGGGGAGTTCGTCCATGAACTCGATCTCTCGGGGGTATTTGTATGGTGCGGTCCGGAGCTTGACGAAATCCTGGATCTCTTGGGCAAGCTTGTCCGATGGCTTGTACCCCGGCGCGAGCACGATGAAGGCCTTCACGATCTCGCCTCTAATGGGGTCGGGGCTTGCCACCACGGCGTTCTCGGCACAGGCAGGATGTTCCTGGATCACGCTCTCGACCTCGAAGGGGCCTATACGATAGCCTGATGCCTTGATGATATCGTCTCCCCTGCCTACGAAGGTGAAGTAACCCTCATCGTCCTTGACTGCCTTGTCGCCTGTATTATACCACCCATGCTGAAAGACCCTTGCGTTCTCATCGGGGTCTTCGAGATAGCTCTCCATTATGCCCACCGGTTTCTTATCATCCATCTTCACGCAGATAAAGCCCACTTCTCCGGTATTGACCGGTCTGAAATCCTCGTCGAGGATATCGATGGTAAGATCCGGGATGGGCTTTCCCATGGAGCCGGGCTTCACGGGCATGAAGGGATAATTCGCAATGAGGACCGTGGTCTCGGTCTGGCCGTAGCCTTCATGGATGGTCTTGCCCGCGACATCATGCCATACCTTGATCACTTCTGGATTGAGCGGCTCGCCGGCTGAGGTGAAGTGCTTGAGGCCTGAATAGTCGTACTTCTTGAGATCTTCAAGGACCAGCATGCGGTAGACCGTGGGGGGAGCGCAGAACACGGTGACGCCTTTCCTAGTCAGGAGCTCGAGCGTGAGTTTTGCATTGAACCTGCCCTCGGCATTGTGCACAAACAGGCCCGCCCCGATTACCCACTGGCCATAGAGTCCCCAAGCCGACTTCGCCCACCCCGTGTCAGAGACTACCCAGATAAGATCCTTGTCGATGAGGTTGTGCCAGAGACCGGCCGTCCGCAGATGTCCGAGAGGATAGGAGCAGACATGGTGCACCATCTTGGGGTATTTTGTGGTGCCGGATGTGAAATAGATAAGGAACGAGTCATTAGCCGAAGTGCTCTCCACATCGGACCGTTTGAGCTCGGGCGACGCTTGATCCATGGACTTCTCGAACCCGAGCCACCCCTGCGCCTCGCCGTCAATGAGGACTTTGTGCCGCAGGTAAGGTGCATTGATCCTTTGAATTGCTTCGTGAACCTTTGAACGGTTCGCGTTGTTGGTGATCACCACGTTCACCCGACCCTTCATCATGCGATACTCGATGTCAGAGGTCAGGAGGATGACCGGCGCAGGCATAATCACTGCACCGAGTTTATGGCATGCGACAAGGATGAAGTACCACTCGGGGACCCTCCCGAGCATAATGAAAACCCGGTCACCCTTCTTGACGCCGATCTCCTTGAGCACATTCGCCGCCTTGTTCGAGAGGCGCGAGATGTCCCGGAAGGTATATTCCTTCATCTCTTCCCCTGCAGGGTCCGTCCAGACGAGAGCGCGCTTCCTTTCTTCATCGGCATGACGGTCGATCACGTCGAATCCGAAGTTGAAGTATTTCGGCACCTGGATCATGAATGATTTCCGCGCTGACTCGTAGTCTTTTGCTTCGAATGAAAACATCTTTTCATCTCCCAATCTGGAAAAGTCTTATAGAAGCTGGGTTTCTACTTTTGCAATAGTGATGATTTCAGAATTGTCTCATGATGCGTGTTTCCTCCACCCTCTGAGTCTCCTGCGGTAAGCCCGTTTTCACCCTGGCCTATGACCTTTGCCCCTGTCCTTCTAGTTGATCAACCGATTCGTCTTCCACAACCGCATCGTCATGTCCCGCAACACTTCCTCGCCTTACTTGAAAAATTCGTTCATCAGAATCCCGATGCTGTTGTTGATGATCGTCACCAGATCGACATGGTTAAATTACACAGCAGGTTTCACACGCGGCAAAAAGAGAAGAAATGACATGCCGCCGACGCATTTGTCATGCTGGATCACGACGAGTTCCTTTTCCCTTTGCGATTGCGACCTCGCCCCTGAGCACAGAGTACATCCAAGTTCCTGGGTCCCCACCTTTGAATATAACACCCCCTTTTCCATGATGACAACGTACTTGCGGATGACACCTCCGGTTAAGTCCTTTTTGCCTTCCATCAGTTCCTTTATGTAGAGGGTCTCGTCCCTGCCAAAGCTGCAGCGATCTCTGCACCGAACAGGAACACAACGAGAAAATAGTATATCCAGATAATGACGACAAAAAGCGATTTGAACGACCCGAAGGCGAAGCCGTAGCCGGGATTGTACATGAGAAAGAGATGAAATGCAGGTCTCATCGCGAACCAGAGCAGCGACGTGACCAGAGAACCTATGATGAGTTGACGTGTCTTCATTTTCGAAGAGAAAGTGAAATAGAGCGAGAACACGACACCGGTTACCACTATGAAGGGGGTAAATTCTTCGAGATAGATGGGGAGCAATCGCAGAGGTCGTATCCGTTCCATCAGGGTGAGCACCACGTCGACAACTGCCACGGCAGAGAACCCGATAAGGAAAATAATGCTGATGGCCACGTCAAACAGCTTTTCCAGGAGAAAAGGTCTGCTCGGCCCTTTTGGAAAAATCGTTCCGAGCGATAGCCGCAGCTCCGACACGAGCGGCGTTATACTCCCGAAGAGTACGAAGAGATTCACGAGGCCGATAGCGCCCCTGTGGCTCGTAATAAACCCGACTTCCTTCAGAATCACTTGACTGTAAGCAGGAACGAACTGCGACATGAGCTCCTGCGTTTTCTGGAATGCCTGCGCTGAGGACCCGATGACAGCGCTAAGTAGAATGGTGAGAAGATAGAGCGCTGGGATGACCGCCAGCATCGCGTAAAAAGCCAAGGATGACGCCGCGGTCAGGTCATTATTCTTCCTGAAGGATGAGAATGCCTCGGAGAGAACAAACCAGGGCGTTTTGAAAAATTTAGAAATCATATTGTTCATCTTCGAGAACGCCTTTCAGCGGGCAGATAAGGGCAGATGGTCCAGAAGATTCCTCTGCTATTCTACGACTCACAATGCAACCGCACGAAGCGCATTATAGAATGTTAGTATAAAAATATCAAGCAGCTCCTGATGCCCGTTGCGTTTTTTTAGCGCTTGACGTCATGCCGGGCTTCCTCTATCATGCAGCCAGAGGCGGAATTTCCGAAGCCCGGGAGCAGGAAGTTCTCTCACTCTAAACATTTATGAAATTAATCTCCTTTGGAAAAACAGATCAGGGCAAAACGCGAACGAACAACGAAGATGCGTATCTGGCAAACGACCACTTCGGTTTGTACGCCGTTGCCGATGGCATCGGCGGCCATGCGGGCGGCGAAGTCGCCAGCCGCCTGGCCGTGGAAGCGCTGTCCAGTATGCTCAGCGAACAGTTTGCAGGCAGCAGAAGCACTGCGGCATTCGATGATTCGCCGGAGGCAGATCTTTACATCTCCTCACTAAGGGGTGCCGTCGCCTTCGCGAATACAAAGATACACCAGGCCGCAGCTCAGGACCCTGCTCTCACCGGCATGGGGACCACCATGACAGCCGTCCTCCTGCGGCCCCGGGCCTCCATTTTTGCCCACGTGGGCGACAGCCGCGCATATCTCTTCCGCCATGGGACACTCAAACAGCTGACCAACGATCACTCGCTCGTGGCGGAACAAATGCGCGCAGGGCTGATAACGCCCGAACAGGCACGGATGAGTCCCTACCGGCATGTGATCACCCGGTCACTCGGCATTCATCCGGAAGTCCATGTGGACCTTGGCATATTCGAAGTCGAAAAGAACGATATCCTCCTCCTCTGCACCGACGGGCTGACGGAAATGGTCAAGGATGACGACATCGCGCTAATTCTTGGCAGTGAAACGCCCCCGGCCTATGCAGAAAGCCTCATACGTCGGGCAAACGATAACGGGGGAGTGGACAATATAACCGTGGTTGTGGTAAGAATAGAGGACGTCTGATAGGGGAGATGCATTCCATTCGGAAGGGGAGTCCGTCAGCGCTATGACGAAAAAGATAAAGGACGAATACGAAATTATTGCCGAACTTGGTGTCGGAGGCATGGCCACCGTGTACAAGGCGGTACAGAGGTCGCTCAATCGACCCGTTGCCATCAAAGAGCTCAAAAAAGCCTATCACATGGATGACAAGATCGTACAGCGCTTCGAGCGTGAAGCCAGGCTGGCGGCGTCATTCCAACATGAGAACATCGTTCACATCTACGACTACTTGGCGCAGCCCGTCCACGCCATTGTCATGGAGTATGTGGATGGAACCACCCTCGCCAGGATTATCGAGGAGACCGGCGCACTCCCTACGGATGTCGGGATGATGATCGCGCTCCAGGTTGCAAATGCCTTGGAATACGCACACGCGCGCGGGCTCATTCACCGCGACATTAAACCGGGCAATATCATGGTCAAGCGGAACGGTGAGGTGAAGCTCATGGATTTCGGCATAGCCCGCATGCGGGAGATGGAATCTCTCACCCTGCCCGGCACACTGATGGGCACACCGTCATACATGTCGCCCGAGCAGGTTCTGGGTCAGCCGCTCGATGCTCGATCGGACATTTTTTCCTTCGGCATCGTGATGTACGAGATATTTACCGGGATAAAACCGTTTCCAGACGAGGAAGAAGACTCGAGTAGCTCAAAGATTTTGAAAGGAAAGTACCTGTCCCCACGTAGCATCTACAGCGATATACCGAGAAGTCTCCAGCGTATCATCAAGAAGTGCCTGAAGATGAAACCACAGAGGCGCTACGGGTCCATGCAGGAGATCGCACAGGTGCTTGGAAAGAGAATCAAGGGGATGGACAAAGCTACTTCGCTCAAACGGATATCGGACTACCTCGTGGACGTGAAAGTGTTTGAGGCTCCGCCCGAGGATGAGCAAGTGGCCATATCCCAGGCGCCGGGGATGGGCATATTCACGAAGGTACTCTTGGCCGCCGCTGTCGTACTCATAGCGCTCTCAGCTGCTATAGGATATTATTCATGGACAAAGGCGATGATGGTGCGGATCCCTCGATCGGTGCCTGTTCTCACTCAGCCCGGTACCATCAAATCCGGCTCCGCTCTGGCAAGTCATCCGACGCAAACGGTACAGCCGGTCGCCCCGCCTGCTGCGGTCTCGGAACCCGCGAATAAGTAGTCTGCTCTCGCACGGGAAACAACCTACCAGCAACCTGAACCGCACCTGTCAACCCGCAGGTACCGTTCCATTGTTTTCAGGAGAGATATCTTCTGTGAGCCGCTCCTTGATAAAACCTCGTATAAAGTTTCTGTCGGAATCGGTAATCTCGACGAATTTCAGCCCCATACCCGGCTCTTTGAACGGACCGCCACCCATGGTAAAGCTGTAAAGAACAACCGCCTTTGCCCGGATTTCCCGGTTCCCGATGAATATCCCAATAGGAGTAAGGGCATTCCGCGGCTGCGGATAGAGCGTTCTCACATAGAGACCACCTTCGGATATCGCGGTGGCATACTCCGTCCTTGCAGCGCCTCCCATCACCGTCCCATCCCCCACGATCACCTTGAGCGATGTATGGAGACGAATGTTTTCCCTCGGGATCGATTCCGTGACGGACTGGAGCGTGCGATAGAGCACATCTGGCTCCACCGGTTTGCTGAGATACGCCGAACATCCCAGACGCATGCAGGTATCTTTCATCCCGGGATCGCTCTCGGTCGTCAGAACGATGATGGGGATGGTTTTCCACAGGGGAGCGTCCTTCATTCGTTTCATCAAGTTAATACCGCTCATGGTGGGTAGGAAAATGTCCGTGAGAACGATGGAGGGAACGGCCTGCTCCATGATCTGCATCGCATCCTCAGCATTCCGCGCCGTGACGACATTGTATTCAAGACGTCGGAGCAACATGCCGAGATAGAAGAGAATGGAGGCGCTGTCGTCAATGATGAGTATAGTTCGAATTTCCCTTTCCATTCAACTGTATCCTTTCGAGCAATTTCTTTACGGCTCCCGCATTCCCCGAATTACGCTAAGAATATCATCTCTGTAATGTTTGTCAAGAACAGAGAAAGTTCATTGCACCTGGGAATCGACTGGAGCACTATAACGGCATTCTTCCGGAAGCATGCAGAGCGCGAACTCCTTGTGCGGATGAAGATCAGGGCTCACATAATATCGAGCTGTTCTGCTCGCCAAGAATGCTGTGCGCCAGCCTTGGCGACGGAGTGAATGTGTCGTTCATATCATCCCCATCTGTCGACAGGAGCGGCAAGACGGACGTTTTATTACGATTAGGCAGAGTAAGAACACGTCAGGTACTGGTGAATGTTATAAATGAGAAGAGAACTCTGTAACTTTGACACTGCTGATGCTCCAAGAAGGAAATGATAAGGGGCATCAGGCTTCATGCCTGTTGCCCCATCTTCTGGAAAGCCGACTTATTCTCGGATTCATCGACCAGGGAACGCAACCCTCATATCATGCGAAAGTTATTCACGGTACCCGAACGGCTTACGACGCATGCTGCCACTTCTCTTTTTCCTGAATGAACGCGGTCTTGCCCGCTTCGATGGCGTTGGCAGCGGCTTTTACACCTTCGCCATAGAGATACTTGCCCTTATCAATGACCAAAGAGACTCTGTCTCTCGTGCTCGTGACAAACCGCTTAATGTCTTCCCTGACTTCCTTTCCCGGCTTTGGAGCCAGCAGAAGCGCTAATCCTGCCCCCACAACACCGCCTGCTAGGAACGGTATCAGCATTGAGTTCCCCCTGTTCGTCAGTCCCTCTTTCATAACCATCACCCCTTCCTTTATTCAGTAATCCTACGAGGGTTGCGACCTCGATTTTCATTCCGGCCTTCAGTCCGGAGAATGTGCCCCGGCAGCAGCACTGATCTCGTTCTTGAGGTATAGATAGAAATATAGTACTTCCTTTCCAAGCTTTATCATAATATCGGCTATCTGACGGGCATCTCTCCGCACGGTGCTTAAGTCCGAAGCGATCCTATTCACATTCCACGACACTCCCATCAGTCCGAGCAGCGTGATATTCAGGTTCCCTTCGGTACTCTTCACACCGTACCGGACTGCAGCGCTTCTCCGTCCACCACTCATCATGTACGCTGTCGAAATTACGGTATACACGATGAACAGAACAACCCCGATTCCCAGTAGTATCTCATGACACGAATGCCTCTTAATCGTGCGTTCTTATATTAAGTATATCACACCCTATTTTTTCCAAGACGCATAAGGGAAGAAGACAACTGAAAATTCGCAAGAGCATAGTGTATCAGGGATGCTGCTCCGGTGAGGCCTGCAATGAAGGAAGCTTCTTTTTTCCAGCACCAAAAGCTATTGCAACTTTGGTATCAATAGTTAGCGTTGCGAACAGACCTCTGTAGCGTTAATTATTAAATATATAGGACATTGTCAACAGACTATAAGGTATGAAGGATTACAAAGAGAATAACGTTACGCACTGACAGGGCGTTTTGGTACAAGCTGCCATTTGGACTGGAACAGATGGCCAAAATGCTCCGGAATATGCAACATAACCAGGGGGCTTTCCGTTTCTCCATGCATAGTCCCACGCCGCGCAAATTGACGTATACAGAGCAGCGGAGTCGGCAATGCGAGTTGGATGACCTTGTTAGGCGACGAACTGCCTGAACCGTGTTCGAGACAAAGCAATCGCTGTAGTCAATGATAGTGCGTAGACAAGCACAGGAAATACAATTTGCCAGAGGCCGGTTGGCATATAATGCCTCATAGGTTCGAGCATATCGACGAAAACAAAGTGCCCTCCGTATATGCCGAGTGTATAGCGACCGAATCGAGAAATAATCGTTTCTGTGTCATTTTTTGTTTTTCTGAGTGACAAGAGCGCCACGCCTGTAGCGAAGAATATTGTTCCGATGAGATAATCGTGTTTAGTCGGATCCACTTGCCAGTACTTCCAAAGAAAGTAAGCCTCCGCTATATGTACAGCAAGCCCGAAGCCTATCAATATAACCGCGAATCTGTACAAAAATTTCACATCGTGCTGAGACAGTGCCCATCCGATGGTAACACACAGCATACTGAGGAAAATGAAATTTCGTGTATTAAAGTGCAGATTGATTCCAATTGGAGTTGTTGCATAGGAGCCACCAAGCAGGCCCAGACAGTAAAGTGCGGCTGAAAACGCAAATACATTTCTTAGCCTCACGTTAAGCTGAACCATGATTGCCAATGACCATAATGCCATCAAGAGCGAAACCATGAACCATAGGTGGACTTTTGTGCCTTGAAACACGAGATCAAGCGGACTCCTTATCAAATTACGAGCATTCCAGTATATTGGACGCAGCACCCCGTACTTCAAGACATCATCCGCAAGCGCCGGCGACAAAAGGTATACAAGATCCCAGAAGAAGAAAATCGGTAGAATTTTTTGAGCTGTATCTTTTCCCAAGCTCGAATGGATCAACTCCTTGTGTCAATTTGCAGCCAAATAAGTATCCCGAAATGATAAGAAAAAAAGGAACAGCAAAGCGGCCCCCCTGGTTTATAAGGATGCCGCTTAATCTGTATGGTAGTGAGGAAGAATCTGGGACCAAGAACGGCTTGGTGTGAATACAGATGACAGCCAGGATTGCTGCAGTACGGAATGAATCTATTCGATTGATCCTCATGAGAACCCAATGTTTCGTCCGACCAAAATATGATTAGAAAGTTTTCCCCACTATATCAGAAATGAAGATGACAAAAAACCCTAAACATAACTGATATTACCTTGTATTTATCATCTATATTCATCGGACTGTATAACATTGCTTTTTATATGTTTTCTTATTTTCAGGATGATGTAGTTCCAGAAAGTTGAAGCTAAAGATGATAGTTGGCCGAATTGGCATACCACTCAGGCAGAGCGGTCCCGTAGATCAGTGTCAGTTCAGGCGGCTGCCTTTTCATTGATACTTTATTGCGACACCTCGTATTTTCGGTATTACACCACTAATGGTCTGATATTCACCTAGCCATGGGTCATAAAGATAACCCCGCGCTTGGCGTTGACTCGCATCTTGTGTCGGCATGATTGCATCAGCGCCTATATCCTTAGCCTTTTTCCTCATACTCTCCAGGAGATCGGGGAGCGGCGTATTAGCCGGTCCTGTTGCCTCCAGTATGGCGATCGCCTTGCACGGCCTGTCCGGAGCCGCCGCTAAGATAGCAACGCTGGTGGTCGCTGGGTATTTATCCGATTCATAAAGCATAACAACGCTCGTGGTCGTACAGCCGCTGATTACAAGCAGCATGACAAAAAGTGCAAAGGTCCTCATTCTCAACACTACCTCCTCAATGAATGACCGATTAATGGGAACATAAAACAGAATATCATTTATTTCTCCGAAACTTGGTCGTAATCTTCAAGTGTTGCGAAAATCCATCGGTCGCTCAGGAAGAGGAAGTAGTCCCCACATTAAGTTTACGTTTCCCTTTTTTTGAAATTGTACGGAACGATCGACTCCAGTCTGAAAGTCGTTAAGTCGTTGCCCTGTCTAACGTAGCTTTCACAATACGATCCAGTTCCTTTGCCTCGATCGGTTTACAGACAAACTCGCACACCCCGAGGCTGAGAGACTTTAAATAGGTCTCGACAGAGCCATACCCCGTAAGGATGATTACCGGCACTGACGGCAAGACCCGTTTAAGCACAGTGAAAAATTCATGCCCGTCCATCTCCGGCATCGAGTAATCCGTCACTACCAGATCGACGTTAGCTCCTTCCCGGATGGCGGCCAGAGCAGACAAGGCATCAGGTTTTGGAATAACATTGTATCCAAACGTGCGCAGGGAATCCTCCAGGTAACTTAAGATATCGCGATCATCGTCTACCAGAAGTATTGTCTTCATATTCCCATCCGTTCATCAATCACGGGACTCATACAGCACGACGTAGTGTCATTTCCGGTGATTTCCAATCTGGATATCCATCATTAATTAATGGAACTCTGTGAGCGCAGCTGTTTTCCCTACTATCCTTCGATCTCCCGCGCAACCACGGTATTACTCTGACTAAGACGCTGGACCCGTTGATTGATTGAGACTCTGCTGCATGGTAGAGACTGCAACCTGTTCATTTTGATAATATTATCACTTGCAGGTTTTTAAGAAGCAACCTTTATTTGCAAATATATCATAAATAATGCTTTCCTACAGAAATTCTCGTCCTGTATTTCTTAGCTCAATCGGAAAAAGTCTTGCGCAAAAATAAGTACGCCCATCTATTCGATAAAAATACCCATTCATGTGCCAGTAAAAAACCCACGTCTTTTTGACATATTGACCGTAGTCAGGGATGAGAACACGAATTGATTAATTTAATGTATTAAGTCTACACAAGATGACCGAGTAAAGGCAAGTATAGCATGTAAGATGGTTAGTCCATTTGTCAACAAGTTAATATTTACCAAAAGGCGAGCGGAGTTGAATCGCGAGGGGAGAGAAAATAAATGGAGTCTATGGAGCTTTTAAGGAGGCGGCAAAGAAGGCAGAATCTGTGGACTTTTTTATAACTTTGGCATTTCGACAGGCATTAACTCAGAATATATCTTCCTGGTGAGTTTTCCGAGAGATAGTGTGAGTGGGAAGGGTACATAGCGCGAAGGGAAATTCCACAGTTCATGATTACTAGTTAGAATATATACTAACAGCTTGTTTTAAAAGTGCAAATAACAAGAAATATGTGCTTGTCACATGAGTACAGCAACCTTGTTTTTCTTGCAAATCATGAAACTGGCAAAGAATGACCGGAATCTGACCATTCAAGTGCCGCCTCAACGATACGACCCAGTTCTTTTGTCTCGACCGGTTTATTGAGATGTTCGAAAACCCCGAGGCTGAGCGACTTTAAATAGGTTTCCACGGAGTTATGTTCGGTAAGCATAATTGCTGGAACTGATGGTAAGACCTTTTTGAGAGCATAGAGAAATTCATGGCCATCCATCCCCCGCATACGATAATCCGTCACCACGAGATCAACCGGAACTCCTTGCTGGATAATGGACAGGGCAGACTCAGCATCTGGTTTTGGAATAACCCTGTATCCAAACATACTCAAAATCTCTTCTAAGTTATTTAAAAAAGCTTTGTTATCATCCACCAAAAGAATAGTCTTCATATTTGGTTTCTCCCCCCCCGTACAAAAACAGCACCGTGATATTTTCTATCGGCCTCTTATATGTTTGCTAATTGTGCACACTCAATTTGCAATAGGGTCATGGAAGAAGCTGATTTGAACGTCTCTATCGCTGCTAATGAACATTCTTGATCTTACTGAGATTCTTATTTTTTTTGCGCATTTTCATGTACTCAAGAAGCATCCGCTCCGCCTTAATCTTGAACTAGTTTAAGATCTTACGGTTTTATTAACCCTAATTTTTTTAATTCCTCTGGTAGCGCTCGTGATAAAATCATCCTTATTATTTCGCTATCAGAGCGACGAAAAAAATTTCCTTCACTTTCCGACAATTTTTTAATTATCCCCTTCAAATCTCCATCTTTATCTTTGTCATAATAAACTGAAATTTTATCTGTTTTTGCCATATCTTTCTTTGCACCGAATGTCAAAATATCCTTCCACAATTTGCTTGAGACTTAATTATATTGCTCCACTACAATTTAATCCATTACGGTTCATCTTAGACTAGTATACTCTATATTAATAGTTTGTCAAGAAATTAATAATGGTAACTGAATTCGCCTGCTTAGGTATTTTGCAATTCAGGAGGTAATATGTGGTCCCTTTGTAGGGTCTATGTGGCTTAAATAACTTGCGAGAGGGCAGAAATCAAAGCAGCTTTCATAATTTGAGTCATAACTTTACTTCGGGCCTTGTTCATTCAGTATTTAACATGCACAGGATTGATGACCTCTTTGTAAATAGCAATCTGCATATGACCATCAAGTGCCACCTTCTCCTTCTTGGGCTTGAGAACTTAAACGAAGCTGTTACGGTCTTGGATGAGCGGGAACATGGTTACGTTTTGGGTAGGTGGAAAGGAAGGGCTAAGGCAATTTTAATAAGTTATCGTAAATGGGCGACTGGCAATGGTTTTAGTTAATTTATCAAAAATCAATCAATTTTTTCGATTCTTTCTATTCTGCGGATTCCCTGCTTGCTATGCGCGGCAGATGCTGAATTAGCTAAGCATAAACCGTTTTCCGAAACTCATCCTCTTCCCTCCTCATACCGTGATGAAGCGGATTATAGAACGAATTTCAATAAATTAAGTTCAAGTCGAAAAGTTGCATTATGACCTTTTTATCTTGGCATAACAATAAGTTATCGAGCTTTCGAAAAACGATAACCGGACACTACTTATTATTTTCATAAAAAAACTGTCAGACTCTTGTCTCCCGCGATCCACAGGAATAAGAAATCCGAATCCGTCATCGGAGGCAATCTTCTTTGCAACGCTTTTGTCCAGCGAGGACGTCCAAAAAATTAGACCATATAACTGCTCTAAAATCACGCCCGATGGAGTTCTCAGGCGGAAATTAGGCAGCCGTTCGCTTCACACCCCTCATCGGTTCCCCGATCATCGCTTGAGGGAAATCCCTGTAATGTTCCGTCAGCGCCGTCTCGACGCTTTCCTGGGAGATATTACCTCTCACAATCGCATATATGAGGAACGCGGGCAGCAAAACGATGAAGATCCCCACCCATCCGAGCATGTGTTCCTGGATGAAGAATGCGACAGATAAATTAAAGACCAAGACGCCGAAATAAAGAACTGGGCCAATCAGGAATCGCCAGGGATATTTGTACCCGACAAGATCTGGTGCCCCTTTTCTCCGCAAGTACCGATCGATCTTTTGCAAGACATAGATCATTGAAAAACCCACCGCTAACCACCCGAGAAAGTTCGAGAGAGGGACTCCAAAATAGACCCCTTGTTCGGGGTAGCCGTAGATCCGGCCGAGAAACCAGCGATCGCCGCGCAAGGCGACGGGGTCGATAATGATATCGAGGTAGACGAACAGCAGCGCGCCGAGAGTTCTCACCTCAAGGGAGTCCCTTATTTTATTCGTCTCAAGGACGTACACCATCCATCGAAAGCGGCGCAGCGGCGAGAAGACGAGAAGCGCCAGAGAATAGCTCGCATAGGCAAGAAAGACGTAACTGATCGAGTCCATGAGCGGAACGCCCAGGACCCATATCTCTTTTCCCCGCGTGCCGTCAAGATAATAATAGTGCCCGTAAGGAAAACCGTTGTGGATGGACGAGAGTTCCGACAGCCACGCCATAGCGTATCCCGCGACGCTGAAGAGGAAGGCCCTCTTCAGTCCCAAGTGCAGTGAGCACCCCGCGAGGTAGACAACAAGGAAGACGAACACGTAGGGCCTGAGGAGAATCGTGTCGATGAGAAGCATGCCTGCGGACCTCCTCAGGTCTTTCCAAGGTTCCAGAAGGCAAGCCTGACGAAGTCCTTCGGATGGGAAAAGGCGATTCTCTGCACGGTCGCTTCATATCCGCTGTGGACCATGCAGTCGCGGCACCGCGGATCAGTTCCGGCCTCGTACCGGTCCCACGGGGTCTTTTCCATCATTTCGTGGAACGACGGATAGTAGGCGTCGGTGATCAGGTAGCAAGGGGATTTCCAACCCAGCGGATTGCGCGTTGGATTACCCCAGGGAGTGCACCGCAGGTGCCTGTTCCCTTTCAGAAAGTCGATGTAGAGTGGGGAGCTAATGAACGGGAACTTCTTGAAAAAATCCATCCGCCTGAATTTTTCCCTCACCTCCTCTCTGCTGAGAAAGATGTCGTTCTCGACCCTTTCATAGTTGAAGGCAGGAGACATTAGGATGCCGTCTACCCGAAGGCGCTTGAGGGTTTCGAATAACTTTTCCAACTCTCCAATATCGGAGTTCTTGTACACCGACGTATTGGTACTCACGCGGAAACCATTTTGCTTCGCCAACTTGATCGAAGCAGTCGCTCTTTTGAACGTTCCGGGCTTGCCGGCGATGCGGTCATGAGTCTCTTCCAGTCCATCCAGATGAATATTAAGCGTCAGCCTCGAGTGCGGCGTGAAGTCCTCGATAAAGTCGTTGGTAAGAATGCCGTTTGAGCAGAGGTAGACGTGCCGTTTCAGCCGGAGTAGCTCCCGCACGAGAGGCTTCAATTCCTTGTACAAGAGCGGTTCGCCTCCCGTCACCGTCACGACCGGAGCGCGCGATTCCAGGGCCGCGTCGATGCATTGGTCAAGGGTGAGGTCTTCGGTGTGCTCGTGATCGTATAGCCGTATTCTGTCGCAGCCGGCGCAAGCAAGATTGCACCGATGCGTCGGCTCGAGCATGAGGACGAGTGGGAACCTCTTGACGCCGGTGAGGGCGTTCCTCGCGAAAAATGACGTTAATGACGCATACAAGCTAATGGGAAAGCGCATAGAGAACCTCTCGAACTTTCACTGATACTGTGTTTTGGTGCCTGCCCCTGTGGTCTGTCGGCCTTCCTGCCGTTTACGACCGAGCGGCCGTCAAGGCTCTCAATGCCTCATCCAACTCGCTCAGGATAAAGTCGGTATTTTTACACGGGCCCTCGGGCCTCTTATTGGGTACGGCGATCACCGGAATCTTGTCCGCGACGTCCTTGATGCCGCCCATCAGATCCCGCTCGCAGGCGATGGCAAGAATGGTCGTGGGACGATACTGCCGGATCGCTTCCCGCGCCTCCTCGCCGCCAGCGGCTGTGTAGACTTTATAGTCGCCCCCGTTCAATCTGTTCATCAATCGCTCCCGCGCCTCTCTTTTCAGACATCGCGGAAGCAGGATCAAAACCCGGCCGACATTGAGCTTTCCGACAAAGCTCATGGTGATGAAATTATGCATCTTGATGAAGGAATTCCCTATTCTGTCCTTGCTGATGCCAAACTTTTTCCCGAGCCAGATCGTCTTCGGAAGCAGCGAGACAACGAGCCTTTCGATCCAGCCATAGGGGAACAAGGACTTTTTGAATGTCCTCAGCAGCACGCCCTCAAGGATCGCGGAGATCACAAGACATGCCATGAACCCGGCGAGCACCCACCCTGCGCCCGTAGCAAGCAGTGGGTTCATTTGCTGGAACCGGGGTTTCACCATGAACCATCCGAGAAGCAACAGCATGATGAACATGATGAGAACACCCAATGCCAGGGAGAGGAAGGTGGAAAGGTTCTCGTTGATTTCGCATTCCCGCGAATCGCCTTTCCAGTCCATCCACTCGTCGCCGAGTTTTCTGTCTTTCCGGTTTTCCGTATACGTAGTCGGATCTGTCCTTCTCTCTGTCACGATGTCCTCGCCTCTATGTAATCGTTCTGTTCGAACCACCGTATTGCTTTCTCCAGTGCCCCCTCGACGGGACTCTGGGGCAGATGCAGTTCCTTGACCGCCTTTGCGCAATCGAAGAACATGTACTTTCTCGCCATCTTCACCCCCGTCAACGGAATCATGGGTTGCTTGCCGGTTATCCATGTGGAAAGGGCCTCGTTGACATAGGCCGCCATGAGCACCGGCACATACGGAAGCCGCACGGCCGGGGCCTTTTTCCCCGTCATTTTTGCAAGGATACCGAAGAATTCTCTCAGCGTGATATTCCGGTTGCCGAGTATGTACCGCTGCCCGACCACTCCCTGCTCTGCTGCAAGCGCGTGGCCGACCGCCACGTCTTCAACGTCGACAAAATTCAGGCCCGTATCAAGGTATGCTGGAATCTTTCCGTTCACAAAATCAACGATGATCTTCCCCGTCGGGGTGGGCTTTCTGTCGAAAGGCCCGATCGGCGTGGACGGGTTGACGATGACGGCGGGAAGGCCCTGCTCGATGCAACGCCTCACCTCGTTTTCAGCCAGGAACTTGGACTTTTTATAGTGGCCGACCATTTCCCGGATATCGGCCGACGATTCCTCATTCGAGGGCGCGCCGTCTGCGCGTGCGGCCAAGACGCCTACTGTGCTGGTATATACGACCTTTTCGACGGAACCCATCAGTGCGGCCCGCATGATGTTCTTTGTCCCCTGCACGTTGATCGTGTACATAACGGTCGGGTCAGGAACCCAGAGCCGGTAATCCGCAGCAAGGTGATACAGGTGCCGGCAGCCTTTGAGCGCGTCGCAACACGCGTCGAAATTCCTGATGTCGCCTTTGACCGGTTCCACGCCCAGGCCCTTGAGTGCAGGCGCATCGTTCTCATCGCGCACCAGGGCCTTCACGTAAAAACCCTTCTCGGTTAGGAGCTTTGCAACATGAAATCCGATAAAGCCCGTTGCGCCAGTTACTAGGACCTTCATCACCCGGCCGCCTCGTTCCCGAGAGCGGAGAGATACCTGCCCAGGGCCATCAAAGGAAAGCAATTTCGGTAATTATGATATCTGAGATAGAAGTACTTTGGAAACCCTGTACCCGTAAACTCTTTCTCGTCCCACGTACCGTCGGTCCTTTGCCTTTTGAGAAGGTACGTCACCCCATTGATGACTTCCGTACCGCCTGCTTCGCCCGCTGCGATTAGCGCCAGAATCGCCCAAGCGGTCTGCGAGGGAGTGCTCCGCCCCGTGCAGGCATTTGAAGGAGATTGACAGTAGGATTCACAGCTCTCGCCCCATCCCCCGTCGGCGTTCTGCTTCGATTTGAGCCACTGCACCGCCCTCCCAATGTACGGACTCGACATGTTTTCTCCTACTGCCTTCAGCCCTGCCAGCACGGTGCCCGTTCCGTAGAGGTGATTGACGCCCCACCGTCCCCACCAAGAGCCGTCTTTTTCCTGGGTGGCCTTGAGAAACGCCGTCGCCCGCATGACCACGTCGCTTGAGAGACCGTGTCCCATCGAACCGAGAAGTTCGAGGACCCTACCGGTCAGGTCGGGAGTGCTGGGATCTATCATGGCCTCCAGATCCCCGAAAAGAAGCTGGTTCAGGATCTTCATGTCGTTGTCCACGTCAAACGCGCCCCATCCGCCGTCTTTTCCTTGCATCCCCAGGACCCAGCGCAGGCCCCGGGAGAGGCTCTCCCATGCGACTGAATTCTCATCCGCGCATTTGCTGAGGAGCAAAAGAACGACGGCGGAATCGTCCACATCGGGGTACCAGCTGTTCTCGAACTCGAAAGCCCAGCCACCGGGTTCGAGCAAAGGCCTTTTGATGCTCCAGTCGCCCCGCCGGAAAATCTGTTTCGAAACAAGCCAGGCGCATGCCTTTTTGAGGGACGGATGGCTTTTGTCCATTCCCGCGTGGATCATCGCGAGAACCGTGAGAGCGGTGTCCCACACCGGGGAGATGCATGATTGAAGAACGAGCTCATGATCGTTTTCTAAGGTAAATTTCTTCAGCGCTTCAAGTCCTTTTCGTACCGGCTCCGAGGTGCTTGGATACCCCATCGCCGTAAGGGCGAGGATCGAGTTGATCATGGCGGGCTGTATGCCCCCCCAGTCTCCGGTCGGCTCCTGGTGGTCGAGGAGCCATTGTTCGGTCCTCTTGAGGGCCGTGTTTCTGAAGGGTCTGAGTGGCAGGCGCTCGTACACCTTGACGAGCATGTCCAGGGCAATAAATATCCTTTTCCACGAGAAATTCGGCAGCTTGCCGGACGTGATCGGCGGCACCCTGTCCGGTTCCTGGTATAGCTCCCGGAGCGTCATGGGGGAGGGCAATGTCCTCACGGGTTTGAACGCGCAGATCATTGCTAAAGGCACGAGCGTGGACCGCGCCCAGCTCGAGAAGTTGTAGATGTTCAGAGGAAACCAGGCAGGAAATATATTGATCTCGACGGGAATGGAAGGGATTGCCCGCCAGTCGTAGAGGCCGAAAAGGGCCAGATATATTTTGGTGAATACTCTTGAAGCCTCCACACCTCCCTCCCGGAGGATGAATTCCCTAGCCTTCCTCAACGGCTCATCGTCGGCGGAGAAGCCCGCTAGTTTCAGAACGAAATACGCTTCTACGGTGGTGCTGAGGTCGCCTCTTCCCCCGTAGAACAGCGGCCATGTCCCGTCTGCCCGCTGGTTTTTAAGAATGCTGTTCACGATCTTTCTGTCCCGTTCTTCATCCCGCAACCCCAGGAAATGAAGGAGCATCAGGTATTCCGATACGATCGTGACGTTGGATTCCAGCTCATACCACCAGTACCCATCCGGGTGCTGCTGATCAAGGTAATAGGAGAGCGTTTTCCTCACGGCGTCCGATACCTGTCCGACGGGCAACGAGCGCTCCGGGAAATCGCGGGGTTCGTTTTCCCGTATCCCGGACAGGACGCCAGCCGCATCTCTGGAGCCGCGCCGGTAATCCGTTTTTTTTTCGTTTTCGTTAATGGATAGCCTCTCCATTGCTTCTCCTCTCCCCCGCACGCGATCGTATCGAGGCGGGAGCGTCGTTGCGTGAAAAAACGGCGGGATGACGGTCAGCTTCCGTCCGCCCTCCCGTGATCCCCGGTGAATCCATAGTGAGGAGGCACGGGAAGCGGACGATCAATCGACCGCGATTTGCCGCCAAGCGCTACCAGGGCGATGCCGATAACAATGACAATCGTGCCTGCCCAGCGATGCCATGAGACCTCTTCCTTGAGGAAAAACTTTGCCAGCAGCGCGGCGAAGAGGTACGATACCGCGGTCAGCGGCAGGACGAAACTGAGGTCCGCCCATGAGAGGGCTGCAAGATAGAGAAAAAAGAAAATGCTCAGAAAGATGACCCCCAAAAATACGTAGGGATTTCGAACCACCGAAGAGACCAGGATGAGCCAGTGGGACGGCTCCGCAAGGTTCATCGAACCATATCTTTTCATACCGAAACTCAGGAGGGACTCGCCGACTGCCGCGGAGAGTGCGGCTATCATAACGACGATATACGTTTTCATACGATCTCCATTGCGCCGTCCGGAACCGCCTCCTCCGCGGAAAGTTCACCGTAGCCAGCAAGAACCGCTCCACGTGCAGAGAGTGCGGCGCGCGCCGCGGCGGAGGTCAGGGCTTCGAGTTCGCGTTGTCCTGCCGCCGTCGCAGTGTTGGGGTGCGTGAAAATTTCCAGGGTGCCGCCGGCCCGGTCGAAAATGTGCAGCAGGTAACGCTCGTCGCACTGACCGGTCCGCGCTAGCCCGTACACTGCATCGACGGAGAGCAGCCCGTACTCGCGCGCCTTTTTTCTCTGCCTTCTCCCGAGGACCGCAAAAACCGCCCATTCGATGAATGGCATGGCGCCACGTCTTAGGGAGGGAAAGCGGAGCAGGACGGACAGAGGCTCATGGGGTATCCGGACCCATCGGACCCCCCGCCGTGACGCGTGCCTGCAAAGCAGATCGAATATCGCGGGATGCATGTGCAGGTGGTGGTGACCGTCAATGTGCGTCGGATGGATACCCGCCTTTTCCAACCGATCAAACTGCGCTTCGATCTCACGGTCGAGCTGGCCCAGAAGACCGGGCCGGCGGTATTTCATCCAAGCCCTTGCAGGGCTGTTTTCGAAACGGCCGCGGAAATCCGCGAGACCAGGAATTTCGGAGCAGGGCAGAACGGCCATTCCGTCACAGAGGGTCACATGAAGCCCAACGGAGAGGCCCCTTCGTTTCCTGGCTATCTCCACGGCCTCATCGAAGGCGGCCCCTCCCGCCATGAGGCTCGCCGTAGTAAGTAATCCCGTGTCATGCGCCTTGGCAACGGCGAGGTTCACCGAATAGGAACTGCCGAAATCATCTGCAACGATGATCGCGTATTTTTTTCGCCCGCGCGCCATTACGACTGGACCACCTCTTTCCGACATGCCATGAACGAGAAGAACTCCGCCCTTTCCCTCATGCGGCAGACATATAGATGCCTGTCATAAAGCATTTCCTGCATCATCCTCAGGATCGGACAACGCCTGAGGTAAAAGCGGCGGTAGAAACGCTCCACCGCCTCAAAAATATATTCCCGGGAAAGCCCATCAGCGGATTTCACGCCGCGCCTGCTATCGTGAACCGGCCCCGCCGTCAAACCCCGCGTACGATGGAGGGTTGAGAAGAAAGGTTCGCATTATCATTTTACCATAATTGATGGCATGCATTCCTAAAAAAAATATGAGGAGAAAGCGTCCGGGAACCGTTCCGCATCCACCTCGCAGGAATTAATGTCCGTTGAACGGTCCTCCATCAATACGCTCCATCGCAAGAATGAGCCACGGGGTATAGAGATGTCCGTTCCTCCTAATGTCCTTCATCAATGCGTTCAAGTCCATAAGCCTGATCTCCGATATCTCGTTGCGGTCATAATACAGGGCGTCCGTTTCAATGCCGCGGACGATGGTCACGGCGCATATTTCGTGCTCTGTACCGACGCCGTTATAGTCGGCTTTATAGCGGAACTTGAATGCATATCTCACGTCATCGGTCACGAGCCCTATTTCTTCTCTTAACCGCCGAATTGAAGCGTGTTCGTAGTCCTCTCCCCTGAACACATGGCTGGCTACGCTGCCGTCCCAGAACCCGGGCCACAACCTCTTCTTATCGCTTCTTCGGGTCAGCAGCAATTCCCCTGCATTATTGAGAACCATGGCGAGAAAGCCGCGATGCAGGATCCCTCCTCTGTCATGACACTTTCCCTTGCCCTCTTCGCCGGTCACATTGTCGTTTTCATCGACCGTGATAATCATTTCCTCCTGCATCTCCATAAACGCGAACGATCTCCCTTCCGAAATGAAATTCCATCTAAAATATGCGGGATTGTCTCTCAACCGTGGGGATTTTCCGCTCGCTTCGGCCACACCGCGCCGACGCCTGATAAAACGATACCACGACCCTTAAAAAATATCAATGCGACGAAAGTATTATCGCTCCGGTTCACTCCGTTTGGTCTTGGATTTGCATAATCCATCTCCGGCCTCCGCGGGAAAACAGCGGCTCCCTCAGAATGGATAGCCGAGTCCGACAAATACAGCCGCCCCCTCGTTACCAAAGCCGATGTCCACCCTGCCGACGATGTTGGGGCGGACCACGGCGCGGAAGCCGATGCCGGGATTGATCTTGAAATCGTCGCGCCGCGCCGCGCCGAGCGATTCCATGACCCCGCCGTAATCGACAAATGGCGCCATCTCCCAGTCCGTCATGACATTGAACACCTTCCAGCGGAATACCGTGATCCGCTCTTCGAGGTTGAAAAGCAGTGAGGTGGAGTCGATAAAACGGTAGCGGCCATACCCGCGCAGGGTGGTCTCACCTCCGAGGATGCTTCGTTCGAGGAAGGGGACGTCGCCGCCGGGAGTCCGGTTGTAGGCGATCCGGAAAACTGAGATCCAGCGTGCGTTTCCGGATGGCGCGTATCCTTTCACCTCGGCCTGATAATGAACGAAGTCGGTGCTGCTGCCGAGTGCCTTTGCGCTTTCTTCGACCGACGCCTCGGCGTAAAGCCCGGCAGTCGGCAGGGCGGGGAGGTCGAGTGTGCTGTAAACAAGACCGAGCTTCTGCGCGTGAACGGTAAAGCCGTTGATGCCGGGCACCTCGGCCGTGGAGAACTTGTCGCCGATGAAAGGGACCGAGGTCACCGCTCCCTGCACTATATCTACCCGCCTGAAACGGTCGCCCACGACCAGTCGGAGATTTTCGGCGATCCCATAAGCCAGCGACAAAGTGATGCCCGACTCCTTGTCGCCGAAGTTCGTCTCATTCGCCTGGAGGCTGTTGGATCCGAATCCGAAAAAACGCGCGGAACCGTCGGTAAAAATATAGAGAAAGGAACGCCCCTCCGCCTTGCCGTTGAAGAGCGAGCGGTCGGCGTACCCGAACTCGTAGTCTTCGTTGACGCGGGTGGACTTGGAGATGGTGAATTCCCAGTTCCGGACGGGCGAGGGGTAGAATGCGCCATAGAGGGAGGTGGAGACACCAAAGTAGCGGTTGTAATTAACCTGCGGGGCCAGCAACGTGCTGACTTCGTCCTTCTCGTTGTGGAGGAGGAACGCAACCAGGGCACCAAAGGTGACCCCCTCGTTGGGACTGGACGCGATGACAGGGAGGGGCACGGTGACCACTTTTACCTGATCGCCGAATGTATCGTTGGTCAAGGGGTCCGGGAGCTTTTTGCGGGGGACCATGGTGGTGCAGGCAAACACCCACAATGACATTGTCAGCAACAGCAACGTGGCCGAGAATCGCATAGTTTATCTGCCGGAATTGAAGTACGTTTTTGGCGGCGGTCCGCTTTGCCCTGACCTGCAACTATTCCGTCTGCCGGAGCTTTCCGTGTTTCAGGATACGATACTTGATGCCCCGCCAGCGGACGTTCCGGCTCGTGAAGCTCCAGACCCAGATACCGAGGCCGAGGATGTCTTTGAACGGCACGAGCACAAGCCATTTCAGCCACTGCCGTGAGTGGATGACCTTTCTGTGCAGGACATACGCAAGGGCGTACCGCACCATGACGGCGGACCCGAGTACGGACAGCGAGAGGGCGGTTGGACCTTCCGCGACGAGGAGAAGCAGGGAAAAGGGGACCATGTGCGTAATGCCGTAACCGGCAAAACCCTTTGGTCTCGATGCCCGGTAGGTCCGCGCCCATCGAAGCTGATGCCTGCAATAATCGGCAATGCTCATGAGGCCCGCAACGTTCTCGATGACATACCGGGAAAGGACGATAGAATACCCCCGCTTCCACAGCCGGTTGCCGAGCTGGTAGTCGTCTGCAAGGTAGTCGCCGATCGCGGCAAAGCCGCCGATCTCTTCCAGCGCCTTCTTCGAGAGCACCAAAGATGCCCCCAATCCGAACGTAACGCCTTCCAGTCGCCGGGCGACAAGCACGGACGGGATAAAGTCGAGCGCGATCGTCAGGGACTCCAGTGCGGCGCCGATCGATTCGGGGTTTGAGATCTTGTATAGGGATGTGACCAGCCCGACGTTTCGGGCGCTGAAGTATTCCGCAATGCTTCTCCCGAGATAGGACCGGTCCACTCTCATGTCGCTATCACTGATTGCGAGGATGGGGTGCCGGGCTGACTCCGCCAGCCCTTCGAGATTCGACACTTTCCGGTTCACGCCCGGATGGCCCGTGCCGATGACCGTACGGACATTGCAGCCCGGAAGGGAAGCAACCATCCTGTTGACCTTCGGGATAGCGTCGTCGGTCGGGTCGGAGAATCCGAGCAGGACCTCATATTCGGGGTAGTCCTGCTCGCAAAAGGTCCTGAGATTTTCCCCGAATCCGGGGTCGATGCCTTTGAGCGGTTTGATGATGGATACGGGGATATGATGCGGAGGCACCGCCTCGTTTCTTTCCTTCCGAAAAAATTCCCATACGCAATAGAGAGAGAAAAGTTGATAGCAGCCCGCACAGAGGAGAAGCAGGATAAGGATTGCCAATATCGTGTCGATCATGATCATGTTGCTTCGCGTCCGCGCTGCGGGTCTCAACGTGGATCGCCCGTAACTCGCGCTCCCTTGCCCGCTCATGGTGAATCTATAGTATTAGTAATAAAATATCCGTTCCCTGAATAACTCGTCGTCAACCTTTCCTGCTATACTAAGACTATACTATAAATTAGAATAAAAGTCTGTCTCCACGCAAAATCGAATTCACGGGAGGAAAGAGATGGTTCCGGAACATATCACGTCGCCGTCGGACATAAAAAAACTTTCAGTCCATGAATTGAAGGAACTCTCCACAAAACTCCGGCAGACGGTCATAGACCGGGTGTCGCTTAACGGCGGCCATCTCGCATCGAACCTCGGAGTGGTCGAACTGACGGTCGGTCTTCATTATGTATTCGATTCGCCCACGGACAAGATCATATGGGATGTGGGCCACCAGTCCTATTGCCATAAGCTCCTGACGGGAAGGAGCGGGCGATTTTCCACTCTCAGAAAGCAAGGAGGCCTTTCAGGTTTTCCCAAACGTGACGAGAGCGCACACGACGTGTTCGGCACAGGGCACAGTTCCACCTCGATTTCAGCGGCCCTCGGGATCATCGAGGGCCGGGACAGAAAGGGTGAGCCGGGCAAGGTCATCGTCGTGATCGGCGACGGAGCGATGACGTCCGGGCTCGCCTTCGAAGGGTTAAATAACGCTGGCAACCGGAAAAAAGACATCATCGTGATCTTGAACGACAATGAAATGTCCATATCGCCGAACGTCGGGGCCCTTTCCTCCTATCTGAACAGGATCATCACGGGTAAGTTTTATCAGCGGTTCAAGCAGGAAGCAAAATCGTTTCTCGACGGACTGCCGAAGATAGGCGAACATGCCACTCGCGCTGCCCACAGGATGGAAGAGATGCTGAAAGGGCTGGTCCTGCCGGGCATTCTTTTCGAGGAACTGGGATTCAACTATGTCGGCCCCATCGACGGACACGATATCCGGAAATTGATCGGGACCTTGGAAGGAATAAAAAACGCGTCGTCGCCCACTCTGCTTCATGTCATCACGAAGAAAGGCAAAGGATACAGGTTCTCCGAGGAAAACTCCTCCGCCTATCACGGGATCGGGCCCTTTGATCCGGAAACGGGGCTATGCGCGCCCCAAGAGGGGGTGACGTATGGGGAAGAGTTCGGCAATGCCCTGACGAAATGCGCGGCCGGCGATGATACTATCGTCGCCATCTCGGCGGCAATGAAAGAAGGCACCGGACTCGAACGGTTTGCGGAAAAATATCCCGGAAGGTTTTATGATGTCGGCATTGCCGAGCCCCACGCCGTGACATTTGCAGCCGGACTGGCGACACAGGGACTGAAGCCAGTCGTTGCGATCTATTCCACCTTTCTTCAGAGAGCCTATGACCAGATCGTTCACGATGTCTGTCTGCAGAATCTTCATGTCGTATTTGCGATCGACCGGGCGGGAATCGTGGGCGAGGACGGGCCGACGCACAACGGACTTTTTGATCTTTCCTATCTCAGGCACATTCCGAACCTTGTGGTCATGGCTCCGAAGGACGACGTTGAATTGGCTGCCATGCTCGGCCTGGCGCTGAAACACAACGGGCCTGTCGCTATCCGGTATCCGAGAGGAAAAGTGAAAAGGCTCCCTGCGCGTCCCTCGGGCAACGGCGGTTCACCCAAATCCTTTAACATCGGAGAGGCTGAGCTCCTGCGAAGCGGTGGCGACGTTGCGTTGATCGCATTGGGCCATACCGTGCTTCCGGCCCTGTCGGCGGCGGCACTACTCCAAGTGGAAGGCATCAGCGCGGCGGTCATCAACGCGCGGTTCGTCAAACCGCTGGATGCGAGGCTGATCTGCTCCGTCGCGGCAGGAGCTAAAAGAGTCGTCACGGTTGAAGAGAACGTCCTTGCCGGGGGCTTCGGTAGCGCCATACTCGAACTTCTCCATGACGCTGGATTAGAAGGCGTACGCGTGAAGCGGTGCGGTATCTCTGACGCATTCGTCGAACAGGGCCGGCAAGACGAGTTGAGGAAGAAGTACCTTCTCGATCAGAAAGGTATCTATCAGACCGCGCTGTCGATCCTCAAAGAAAGGAAGACACCTTCTCCCTATGATCGCAGCCGTCTTTGCGGCCTTTCCGCAGGAATTAAAGCACATACGTAAAAACGGCCATTCCACGCAAAGTTTGGAGACTCGTCCTTTCCCCTTGCAGGGAAAGCCGCATCCCACCTGTGACATTATTGCAATACAAACCGGCATAGGCGCTGCGAACACGGAAACCGCATTCTGGCGCGTGCTCCAGAAGTTCCGCCCCGACATTGTTCTGTCCGCCGGGTTCGGCGGCGCCCTGTACGAGGACGCCAAGATTGGGGATATTGTGTGGTCTTCCCGCGCCCTCCTCATCGGGGGCGACAGGACGCGACAGCACGAACATCCCGCGGAAGACGCCGTCCCTGGTTCCGACCTCGGCAACCGAATAGGGAAAAAGCTCCGCGAAAGAACCGCCGCGAGGGAGGTAAGTATCGTTACTCTCCAGGAAATGATGACGAAGTCGAAAATCAAAAAGATGATTCCCTACGACCTTCCCTTCCCCGTATGCGACATGGAAACGTTTTATCTCGCAAGGCTCGCGCATCAGAATCGCGTGCCTTTTCTCGCGATACGCTCAATCACCGACCGGCTGGATGAAGATGTTCCTCCAGAGCTTCTTGCGGTAACAGACGCGACAGGCCGGTACCGTTTTTCGCGGGCCTTCGGCCTCCTTCTCGCAAAGCCGAAGCTCATCCCGGCAAGCATAAGACTCGGGAGAAACGCCGCAAGGGCTTCGAAGAACCTGGGGAAGGCCTTAGACTCGCTGGTGGAAATTTTGTCCGCTTTCACGCCCCGAGAAGCCGTGTCCTGATATTCGTATCGAATCAGATGTCCATTGGTACTGATGATCTGCTGAAACTGTTCATTAAGTTTTTGTCAGTCAACGTATTCTTAAAGTCATTTGTCATTTTCCCTGAAATATGAGCAAAGTGCCCTTTTCATGGAGGGAAGGATACTATTTTCGAATTTCGTACTCTTTATCATGTTTAAGTTAGTCATTGCGCACGTTTTTCGCGAACCGTTTTCTTTTTGCCCGCAGGCTTAAGTACTCTTTCGCCTCCTTGAACACGCGGCGCCTCTCTTTCCCGTCAAACACAGCCTTTCGGAGAATCCTGAAAATGATCCTCGGCCTGAAGTAATAACGGCCGTAAAAGTGCTCTACGGCATCGACAATCTGATGGCGGTTCAAATCCGGATATTGAATGTTAGGGAGTTGATGCCCCAGCTCATCCGTCATCTCATGCTTGGTTAGATAGCCGTGCTTCAGCAGGTAATCGTTGAACGCCGTGCCCGGATAGGGATGGGCGATTGATACCTGGATCGTTTCACAATCGAGTTTTTCGGCGAATTTCATGGTCCGCTCAATGGTCTCGCGGGTCTCTCCGGGGAGGCCGAAGATGTAATCACCATGAACCAGTATCCCGAGCTTTTTGCAGTTTTTCATAAACGTTATTGCCTGCTCCACGGTGGCGCCTTTTTCGATATTCTTGAGGACAGCGGGATCGCCCGATTCGAAGCCGACGATCAGCAACCTGCAACCCGCTTCCTTCATCGCCTTCAGCGTTTCATAGTCGGTATGGACCCGCGCCGTGCAAGACCAAGTAAAATTAATCTGCTTCAGCTTCTCGCATATTTCGAGGACACGCGTTTTCCCCCAGGCAAATGTATCATCATCGAAAAATATTTCCCTGACGTTGGGAAATAGCTCCAGCGCGCGGCGGACCTCGGCCGCCACGTTGTCGCTGCTACGAGTCCGCCATCGGTGGCCGCTGAACGTTTGCGGCCAGAGGCAATAGCTGCATTTCGCCGGACAGCCGCGAGACGAGTAAAAGGCGATGTAAGGATAGAGCAGGAAAGGAACGCTGTATTTCGTGATGTCGAGATCGCGCTTGTAAATATCGACGGCGAACGGCAGGGAATCCAGGTCGGCTATGGGCTCGCGATCCTGAGTGTGAACGATCTTGCCGCTTTTCCGAAAGCTGATTCCCTTGATCGTCTCCAGGCTCTTTCCCTGGGCAAATTCAGTGACCGAGAAATCGAATTCCTTTCTCGCCACAAAGTCTATTACCTGTGATGCGTTGAGGCTCTCCTCCGGCAGGACGCTGACGTGCGGCCCCACGAAGGCGATCTTGATTTGAGGCTTGGCATTCTTGATCAACTCGGCCAGACGCACGTCGTTTCTGAAACCGGGGGTGCTCGTGAATACCACGACAAAATCGTAAGCCATGGCTATGTCGACGGTTTCTTCGGGCGTCACGCCATGTGAAGGAGCGTCCAGCAACCTGCTTTCCTTGATCAAGCCGGCTGGATAAGCGAGCCAGACGGGATACCAGAATGAAGTTATCTCCCGTACCGCCGGCCAGCGCGACCCCGCGCCTCCATCAAAGTTATTAAAAGAGGGAGGATTCAGCAGCAATGTTTTCATAGATACTCCTTACCTGAGGCTTATTCAATAGTGACTGTGCCATATGCAGCAACAAGCCAAAATCAAACGATTACTTTGTCGGCATCATCGGGGCATTCTTGTTACAATACATGTACGACTGCGTATCCCTTCCCGCCGCATGATAAACCTGCCAACATCCCAGAACCGCTCGTATAAGACAGTCTTAGTCCCTAAATCAGACCCTCGTTTCCGTCCCTGGTCCCCGTGTATCATACCATATTTCTGAGCAGACCGCGCTGTTGACCCATGATCTGCCGGTCCCGATCTGTTATCGAGAGCAACACGAACGATTCCGATCACAATAACGATAGTACCTGCCCAGCGTAACCACGTTACATCCTCCTACAAAAAATACTTTGCCAGAAAGTCCGCAACCAGTTACGATAGCGCAGTTAATGGGAGAACAAAACTCAAATCCGCCCGCTGTCTAAGTGTCTTACATGGTAATTCCTTCATTCCCGGTTTATCAAAAATAACGAAATAGGAATTTTTTTCGTGTTTTTTAATTTTTTTCATAGCAAATTCCAATTCATGGACAACATCCTGTGCTTGACTCACCCCAAAACAAGGTAATAAAAATCTTCTTACAGGCAACGGCTTCACTTGAAGAGCACCATCAACGTTATTCCTAATTTATGCCTAATCAGGCGACATGTCAATAACGTTGATAGGGTCATTATATGGCGCGAGTTGTTAAGACCTAAGGAATGAAAACGGATATGTCCCTTCCTCCTTGGCGACATAGATGCAGATTTCCTTTGAATTGCTGGCCGATCCCACAGTCTTCCCGGGCCTCCGAAAGATCCCTTGAGGCGGTTGACACCCTGTGCCACCCAGAGGATGTCCGACAGAATCTGCAAAGAGATCTTTTGCCCCCAATGGCGCGGGCACTTCTCCTGCATGAGGAATCCTCCTCATTCCCTATATGTGCGCCATATGTGATAGCTGGGAGGTCATGTGTTCTCTTGGATCCCAATTATTATATAGCCCTCATCTAATATCAGGAATCCATTGTTATACAGTTTAGCAAAAAAAAGATGCCATGACGGTTCTGTTTTATGCGAGGATAGACGTAGTCTTCAACTTCAAATACGCATAACGGCCCATATTGCTAAAAGTGCATAGTTCAGGTAGGAAGTTTGATATTATTATGGTGTAAAAATCAGGATTACATTCTTTAACTAACACCAATAATGCGAATTATTGTATGAAACATATACCCATCAATCTCGGCATACGGTTCCATAACCAATCAGCAGGCCAATACACCATAACCGAAGATGAAAAATAAAAGGGCCAATTTCTCAGAAATTGGCCCTTTTTATGGCTATGGCTCCCGGGGAGAGACTCTCAGCAAAGCTCCAGAGAGAATGCGTCTCACCTGACGTTCATCGAGGATAAGCTTACAGCCAGCAATCTTTAATAAAAGAGGAAGAGCCATCTGTGATTAGTCCGGCCTAGTGCGCATGCAGGGATTCGGAGAGACTTATGAGATTTTGCGGGTGCAACCGAATGAGGCCGCTGTGCGGGCTGTCAATGTCCGCTATGAGGAAAAACGAGATGGATACAAGCAGCGGCAGAGCAAGGTGCAGGATGGGTTGCGCCTTGGCGTCTCGCGCGCCATAGCCGATTAACAGGTTGCAGCAGATGGCTATTGCCACCATCAGGCTCCATGCCGCGATTGGGATTCGGTTCCACCATGCAGCTTGCGTGTATCCCTGCGAGTTCAGCACATCGTTCATGCCCGAAACTACTAGACCGACGATAAATGTTGGTTGCGTTGCTGCCGGGTCCTTGACCGCGGACCACAGTTCGGCCTGCAATTGGGCGGTAGTGGCATCGATCTGCGCAAGCCGCTGTTTATCGCGGGTCGTATAGAACAAGACACGCTGATCGAGATATTTGACAAGCAACGTACGTAGTCTCGCCGCATCGGCGGCAGGCAGGAGGTCGGCCCGCACGTATTCCGTGCCGATAGCGTTAGCCTCTGCCTCCTCGTAGTTCTTGCGCTGATCGTAGCGGTTTACGGCCATCGAAAAGGAGAAACCGATGATGAGGCCGAGCAGAGTCAACGCGGCGGCCAGGATAATGCCGAAATCTTCGCTCTTTTCTTCCAGTTTCCGCTGCCTTCCGAAAAAGGACGCCACAATCATCTCCGAGAGCCACAGCGTCAAGAGAGAAACCACGAAAACAAGCAGTGGATAGTCGAATAGGTTATGCATACGCTACTTCTCCTCGTGTCGTCAAGAGATTGTCCCACACACTCACTCCAGATTCGATAACGGCCAACCCAGCGTGAGTCGAATCTTCAAAATAATTAAAGTTTATTTATTATGAATATATGCCTGATATATAGAGTTGTCAAAGATTTCTAATATATGGATTTGGAAAAATGTTAACAGATACTGAATAAAATTTCGAATACTGCCAAGTATCGAAAATTCACCAGTTACTGGAAGTACTGCATACATTCACTGTGCCCTCGTCATGTGCAACCTTCAGGACAGACGCATTCATACCTTTTCCTGATTCCTTTCGCTGCGTGCGAATAGAAAGTACGCCCCAACGGTCAGAAAATTGATCACCACGGCGATCATGTTCCACGCAATAACTGGTCGTGACGCAATCAGGAGGCCGTAATAAATCCAAAGAATTTGAAAAACTCCCATGATGCCCGCCATCATCGGGTTCATGCCTTTGCTTGACCGCCGCTTGAGCATCTTGATCAAATCGGGCACGGCGGCAAAGGTCGTTCCAAAACCTGCCACAAAGCCAATGACCTCAGACCGATGAAACTTGGGTAAGAGCAGGCTCGACGTGTCGGGAATCTCTAAGCCAGTACAGCTAGAGAGCATGATCACGTTCAGCAAGCCGACCCTAAGCATCATCCTATCGATAGAATTAATGTTAACCATGATCACTCCTTTCTGTCATAGATGGCCTTCAGTTGTCGGGCCGCATCATCAATCTGCGTTCGACGTCACCTTCCACCTCATGAGCCGCTCGCGGACCAGTGTGATATGCATGCGCAGCGTATACAGCTGGTTCGAGTAGAACAGTGGCACTCGAAGATGGTTTGCCTTCTCTTCAATCCGGCCGAGCCACTCGCTCAGATCGCCAATGCCCTGTCCCCCACTGTGGGTTTCCAGATCCTTCTCAAGAGTTCTCAATTCGCGGTACAGTCGGAAGATCCGCAACTGCATTTCCCATCCATATAAGGCCGGCATTAACCGGAACAACGGATAGATCACACCGAACAACGGAATGAGCAGAATGAGCAGTCGGTCGATCATTACTGCCATCCAAAACGGGAGGTGGCGCTGGAGGAAAGGGCGTCCCGACTTGTAGAACTGACTAGCCTCATCGCTCAGTGGAAGGTCGATCGATTCTGCTGCCGGAAATTGTCCTGATTTCTGAAAGATCCCCGGTCCGGAATGGATCTGCGCTGCAGCATCGAGCAGCAAGTACTGGATGGCCGGATGCAGGTCCTTGCGCACCACCAGACTGGCTTTTGGCGCACACAGGATCACGTCGGTGGGCGGCAGGTTCTTCGCCAGGTCGCCCACGCCGGCTGGCACTGTCAATTTGTTCAGGAAGGGGTACAGTGCAACATAGGCATCCGTACGCGGGAAGCTCACAAGCCCGATGTCCTTGTCGGAAAGCAACAGCCTCACCACGGGAGAGTCCCAGGAGGCCACCATGAGTGCGGCATCGATCTCGCCCCGAAGCAGCTTTTCTCCGGCCTCCCGTGGCGTGAACGAAAGCAGCTGTGCAAACTTCTGGTCGATCCCGTTCCGGGCGAGAAGTTCAAGTGCGAGCGCTCTGGTACCGCTGCCCTCAGGCCCGATAGAAATTTTCCGACCCCGCAAGGCATCCAATGCCTTACCCCGGATAACACCTCGATAGAAGAACCAGAGGGGTTCATAAAATACCGAGCCTAGGGACTCAAGATCAGGAGATTCCTTCTCGTTCGTGATGCCGCTCTGCAGAAACCCGACCTCCACGCCTGACCGAGGGTCGCGCAGCCGTGCCAGGTTTTCCAGGTCTCCCTCGGTCGTTAACAATTGAAGTTTGATTCCTTGGTGAGCGAGAAGTTCGCGATAGTGTTTCCCCAGCTCATAATACGAGCCGCCCTCAGGTCCGGTCGCCATGGTCACGTTTCGCGGTGGCAGCGGACGCAGGGCAACGATGGCCGCCCACAGACCAGCGACAATAATCGCCAGAGCAGCGATAACCGGGATTATGAGATGAAACCGATTGGCGCGGAAGTAATCAAGGGTGGTCCTGGCGCGACCTCTTTTATTTAGTGACTCCATAGACCGTCTCCGTTGTGTTCATTTTCATGATCATCCTCAACGTTCGTCACTTTGGTGACCGATTGCCATGGTCATTTGGCTCCGGCAGCGGACAGAGAGATCAGTGATGCTTCGTTATCGTACGGGTTGAGGATACAGCCACTTGAATTTATTCAACGCTGCAATACATTCAGACGACAGACTGACATAGTTTCCCTGGATGCAGCCCAACATCGCCAGAGGGTCACCCTTTTCGATATTGCAGTGCATATCTATCTCTTTAGCACACGCTTCTTTGAGAACTGCTGCGTTTGCTTTCACTCCTTCTGCCCAGGCCCTGCAGGTAGCGGACATGCTATCCTTATTCTCTTCGTAGCAGCGAAGCAGGCGGCCTCCTCCAGGTGTGATATGACCGCAGTACTGCGCAAAGTCCTTGGCACAAGGGCTTGTCGCCTGAGCAAACGCGGGCAACGCTGCCGAAAGCACCAAGAGGGCCGTCAGCGTCATTGCAATAACATTAGATATCTGCGAAATAAACCGTTTTATGTTCCCCTCCTCTTGCCGTTATGGTTTCTCCCGGTCTCACTCCCGATGACACCTGTAGCCCTGATGAAATCCATCCCGTTAATGGCAATAATATCATCAACACTTTTCACAGCAGACAACGAATTCATTTTCAGACATTTGTCCCGACAAGCCCATCATCGGTCAACCTGGTAGATCCGGCAATGTCCTGTCAAGGATCACGTACCCCATGATTGCCGAAAGGAATGATCCGGCAAGGATACCGATGCGCTCATTCACGCTCTCGTCGAGCGTCCCCGGCTCAAAGGCAAGCGCACTTATGAAGAGGCTCATGGTGAACCCAACCCCGCACAGGATCGCCACACCGTAGAAGGTCTTCCAGCCAACTGATTCCAGGGGGCGGGCAATGCCCAGCTTCACCACCAAAAAGCTGAAAAGGAACACCCCCACCTGCTTACCAAGGAAGAGACCTGCCGCGATCCCAAGCGGGAGAGGATAGATGAGCGACGATAATCGGACCCCCGCAAGCGATATCCCCGCATTGGCAAATGCAAAGAGTGGCAGAATAACGTAGGAGACCGTGGCGTGGAGGTCATGCTCCAGCTCACGGAGCGGAGAAGGCCCGTTTACATCGCCTGATCGGAGGGGAATGAAAAAAGCCAGGATGACGCCGGCGATCGTGGCATGAATGCCCGATTTCAATACCGCTACCCAGAGCGCCAGGCCGATGATGATATACGGGGTTCTGTTCGGCACTCCAAGACGGTTCAGAATGAAGAGAGCGGTGATCATCACGCAGGTGAACAGAAGCGCCGCCTGGGTCAACTCCTCGGTGTAGAAGAATGCAATGATCAGGATCGCGCCCACGTCGTCGAAAATGGCGAGGGACGTCAGAAAGACCTTGAGGGAAGCGGGCACACGGCTTCCGAGCATTGCCATTACGCCGAGCGCGAAGGCGATGTCTGTCGCAGCTGGAATCGCCCATCCGCGCAAATACAGAGCATTGCCGTGGTTAATCGCAACAAAGACGGCTACGGGCACGGCCATCCCGCCCAAAGCGCCGGCAGCCGGCAGGACCACTTGACGCCAGCTCGAGAGCTCCCCTTCCAGGAACTCTCGCTTCAACTCGAGCCCAATAAGGAAGAAGAAGACCGCCATCAGACCGTCGTTGATCCAGAGCAAGGCGGGCTTCGCCACCTTTATCGCGCCCACCTGCACCGCTACCGTCGTGTCGAGAAAGGCATTGTATAGACTTGCAACAGGAGAGTTCGCCGCGACGACAGCAAGCGCCATTGCTCCTATCAGCAATATGCCGCTTGTGGATTCAAGTTTCAGGAACTCCTTTATGGAATCTGTCATCTTCACGAACATGGTTGAAGGCCTTTCGCTGGAACGCATTAGCTTTCGGAAATGCCGAAGAGATACGATTGGAGGTCATTTGCCTGCGCCATGGCATTCATGGCACAGCATTTCCTTCCACGCGTCACCGATGTCCACGGGATGGGGATATTTCATGACTTGGAACACTGCCCTATCCGGCCTTCCCGCGGCCGCTTCCGCTGCCCGCTCGATCAGAAGATGACAGAGGCTGCAGTCCCGGGAAAGGACCGCCCCGTCGTCGCTCCGGTGCTTTCCGTCGTGACACCGGAAGCATCCGGGCGAGAACCGGTGACCCTGGTTGTTCGGAAAGTTCTTCCAGCTAACCTTCATGGATGGGTCATAGTTCCTGTCATAGGCACGCTGGAGCACTCCGATTGCAGCTGTGATGGCAGCATTTTTATCCGAGGAGAGAGTGGGATATGTAGTCTTGTAGAAATCCCTGATCGACGTTTCGATGCGCTTCTCTGCGTCTTCCCGGGACGTATACTCGGCATCAAGCGCCTTGACAGCGACGCTCTTGATCTCGGGCAGGTCGGGATCGACAAGCTGTACGGCAAGCAACGTGTTTAGAATGACATCGGGTGGGTTGTAGGAATGGCCCGGCCGGTTGTGGCAGTCGATGCAGTCCATCCGTCGCAGCCCGGCCTTTACCGCTTCCGCGTTGGACATCCTCGATTCAATGCTGCGGTATATCCGTTCCTTTCCGTCGAGCCTCTTGACCCGGATCCAGGGGATCACTATCCGTTTCTTGTCCGTCGCAGCGTAGATGATCTCCTCCGTGGTGCTGGAGTGCCAATGCATCTTCGGCGGATGCTCCGTCGTCACCTCTGTCCTGCCCATGCGCAACAGCAGGTTGATCGTTTTCCGGGTGTTCTTCTTGTCAGCGAGGAAATAGGTCCTGCTCTCCAGCCGCTGGTTGATCTGGTACTTCGGACCGTGACAGTGCTCGCAGACGTCCTGGGACGGCCTGAGGTCTGCGACGGGCGTTGGGATCGGTCTCGGATACCGGTTGAACATGACGTCAAAGAGCTGCCGCGTCCCTTTTAGCTTATAGAGGAGGAAATACCTGGCACCTGGCCCCACATGGCAATCCACGCAAGCGATCTCGGCATGAACCGAGTAAGCATGTGATCGAAATTCCGGTCCCATGACTCTGTGGCACATCATCCCGCAAAATGTTTCCGATTCGGTGAACTCATAGGTTTTGTATCCGGCAAAAGCATAAAGTAGAGATAGCAGCAGGAATCCCGTCAACAACACGACGACGGTCCTGCGGTGCTTGGGATCATTGAAGTCGATGGTCAGGAGTCGGCGTTCTGCCTGCACGCCGGTCAGCTCCTTCCGCCGCTCGCTCCTTATCCCGACAATGATAAGGACTACGCCGAGAAGAACGAGCGCAGGCAGGATGAGCCATATGACAAGATCTGCGTAGGGGTGAACACGTTTGGAGAACGCCTCAACGACCGACAGGAAGAGAATGAAGCCCGTGTTGAACACGGCGATGATGGCGCCCGTCAGGGAAATCGGATTGTAGAAGACCTTGGGAAGCCGTTGTCTCATAATGCAAACTCCTCCATCACTTGTAGCCTGCTTCGAACTTCATAAGGTCATCGTTCGTTCCGATGACCTTATGGAGCATCCGTCAACTTGATCTTCAGCGTCGCCCTCCTCCGCCCCCGCGCCCTCCTCCACCATATGACGGCGTTGCGCTGCGTTGTGCAGGCTGCGCAGCGCTCCGCTGACTATACTCCCGGTTCCATTGACTGGCGCGCTGATCTCCGGCCGAGCGGTATGCGCTCTCGCGGTTCAGGTCACGGGTCACGTCCTTGCTGCTCGCGCGACCGCCCATTGCTCCCTGCTGGGGCGAACCGGGCTGCGCCGGAAGCTGCGAGGCTGTGTTCCCCCGTGACCGGTCAACGGGGGACCAGGCGCCATTTTCATATTTCGACCACCCCGATTCGTTCTTGCGGTAGACATTTCCATCTTTGCCCACATAGGTATTGTTCTGCCCTTTTATTACCCCTCCGCCTTCGGACGTCTTGATGCCTCCCACCGTGCCCTGGTCAGTGCTCCTATAAGCACCCTTGACCCATTGGTCTCCACGTGACACAACCCCGGCGCCCCAGCTTCCGTACACGCTCGAACCCTGGGCGCCGGCAAATTTAGTTCCCGTTGAAGGATTGTATCCTTGGGCCGCACGGATCGATCCGTTGGGCCCGTAGGCGGCAGCGCCTGTTGCCCAAGCGCCAGTCCGGGAGTTGTACGCTTGACCGACCTTGTAACCGCCGGCCGGGCCGTATGCCCCATAACCCCGTTTGTATGTACCCGTGGCTGCATTATAGGAGGCGCCGGCGCCAAAACCTCCGTAGGGCCCGTAGGCGGCACCGCCCCGGTAATAGGTACTGGTTGCCGGGTTGTACCAGGCATGGGCACCCCAGGTATAGGGACGTGGGTAGTAGATGGGGTAGCCGTATGGCGGGTAGTGCCAGTACGGCGGATAGTAATAGCCTGTTCCCCAGAACGAAACGCCGAAGCTCACGTAACAGCCCGTATACCCCGACGTGTAACTCGAAACCACCACATCGGGCGACTGCTGATATTGGACCACGTAGGTGACGGGGTAGAGCGGTGAGCTGGGAGGGATGGTATAGATAGCCTGTGGTACCGTGGACGCCACGACCCAAGGTCCTGTTGGTGCGGGAGCGGCAAACCAGATGCCGCGGTCACAGGCATAGTAAGCCGTGTCGCTCACCTTAATCACGGCGACCGACGCGTTAACGGCATACAGGAGTGGCGGGGTCGTGCCCGCGATAGGCTCGAACTGAGGTTCCCCGGCATAGGCGATGGTCAGCTTGACATCGCCGGGCTTGACCGTCGCGGTTTGCGGGATCCCTGCTGCGCGAACCGCTTCCTGTGCCTGTGGCGTGCCGGGCACCGAGTAGAGCACCCGTCCCTTGGGCCCATGCGATGGGATCAAGGAGAAGACCGTAGGCAAGTCAGCCGTGGCGAAGCTCCACGGCCCGTTGAGCGACTCCGTGGCCCGGTACCAGCGTCCGGCCACAAGGAAGTACCAGCTCTTGTCCTTGCGGTAGTAGAAGAGGTCCGCATCCGTGTTTGCGGCATAATACAGCTCTTCCGGCCCGGCGTCCTTGTACTTGGGCTTTCCATCGAACACGATTAGTTCCGCCGGCTCGGTCATCATGAAGATGGTCGGCGGCTTGCTGTATTGGGGGTGCCGCCCCTGAGCGTTGTCTCGCGCATCCTTGAAGTTGTCATCTGCCGGAAGACGGGCAAGATCACCGGGCAGGGATTTTGCCAGCTTCCAGGGATCGCCGAGCTTGTTCGTGAACAGCCACGTCGTGCCGTCGAGCAGGTAGTAGTTGGATGTGGCCTCTTCGTTGAGGACTGTCCAGTTGGTGTTGATCGCGTACCGTAGGTTTGTTCCCTCTATCTTGACGAACACGGGCTGGCCGTCGAAGATCAGGAGCCGCGCAGGCTCGATGGATACAATGATCTTCGGCGGGTCGTTCTTGAGTTCGATGTTCTTTGCCGCGGCGAGTTCCGTCTGTCTAAGCCCGGCCAAGATGCGGTCGAGCGCTACGGTCAGCGGTTTGCGACTGATCATGGCATTTACTGCCTTTTCGGCTGCCTTCGAAAGCGCGGGGTCGAGCACTGCGAAGCTTGTTTTTTCCACCTCGATGTCATCAAGGGTGACGGTCCGGCTCTCGAGGTCGGTCTCAGTATCCGCCGTGATCCAGACTGCGCCAGCTATCGGCTGCTTCTGTCCCTGGAGCGTGAGCTCGACGGCAATGCGCGCCTTCAGCACTTTCTGGTCCTTCCAACTGTCCAGTTGTGGCTGATAGTACACCAAGGTATTGCCGTCCTGTTGCTTCTGCCGCGGCCACCCCTCGTCAACGCCCCATGCATATGCAGACAGGCCGGTCACGGAGCATACTGCCGCGATCAGAACTAGGCGAATGAGCGCTGATGCTGAGAGTCGTTGTCCAGATCTATAATAGTGCGTACGGTTTTTCATGGCATCGTTCTCCTTATAACCCTTTACCTGGAACAATTGACGGTGAAGGCCGTTCCGGATGGTTGCATCAGTACTGAGCGTCAAAGCGCATTCATATGCGCTATGAATCCTCTTCATACCGCAATGTCTCCATACCCGCGGAAAAATAGGTCATAACGACCGTGGTCAGCTCTTCCCGGAGGTCGTTACCCTCATGACCGGCGTAGCGATCGTAAAGTTCCCGGGCAATATTCCCGAAGGCATCGAGAACCGCAGGGTCAAAATGTCTTCCGCGGTCCTGTTCGAGGATATCCATCGTCTCTTCGAAGGAGAGCGGCTTCTTGTAAGGACGCTGCGACGTCAAAGCGTCGAAGACGTCCGATACCGCGAAGATGCGAGCCGTTATCGGGATGTCCTCACCCTTCAGGCCATGGGGATAACCGCCACCGGCGAATTTCTCATGATGATATCCGACGACCCTGGTCCCTTCCTGAAGCCACGAAGATCGATGTACGATGTCCGCACCCTTGTCCACATGGGTCTTCATGATCGTGAACTCCTGTGCATTAAGCTTCGCCGGCTTAAGCAGTACGTTGTCGGGGATCCCGAGCTTTCCCACGTCGTGCAGGAAGGAACCCTTGATCAGGACGCGCATCTCCGAAGGTGGGAGGCCGACGACCTCACCGATCCGTGTGGAGTAGAGCGTCACCCTGTAATTGTGAGCATCCGTATCGCTGTCTCTTTTTGCTATGGCACTGCCAAGTACAGACAGCGTCTCGAGGTTTGCGTCAAGCAGGTGCGTGGAGTAGTCGGCCAGACGACGCGTGAGCTGGAGTATAACGGGATAGAGCAGTGCTGATACGATTATGACGATCGCGACAACGAAGAGCGTGTTACGGAGTAGTGTCCGCCGCATCACGGCGAGCTCGTGCGGCGAGACCGCGAACATCCCGCGGGCGAAGGCAACCGCCTTGCCCGTCCGGTCGATAATGGGGACCACGATGAGAACGAACAGATCGCCATCGACGTGCACCACACGCGCTTCGTCCCGCTCCGGCCCGGGGAAGGAGAAAGGACTGTTTGCCATGAATGTCTTCGCACGGTCGATGCCCGGCTGGTCGACCACCGAACGCTCCGCGAGGACAGCTGAAGCGCGGTCATAGACCTGAACGGTCACGAACCGTCCTGCGCGGTAGACCACGGGAGGCTCGCCCCGCCCGAGAACATCGCGGAGTGAGGTCACCGCGTCATTCTGCCGAAGTTCCATCTCGGAGCGCACCTTCTCGACAAGGGTCGATACCCCCCGCCGTCCGAGGTCTGCAACGTCGCTCTCGAGCTGTGCATGCTGAATGCCGTACGTGAACAATCCCACAACGATAGCAATCGCCACGGATGCTATGCCGAGCCGGATAATGAGCACTCGGTGGATGAACGTTCGAAGCGGATAGGTCTTCATGCAGGATCCTTTCCCTCCGTGTGCAGGATCGTGCCTATCTTCTCATAGGCATCGATGGGGGAGCCAGGCTCGGCAGAGGCCGCGCCGGCATTTGTGCCGCATGCGGTGGCGCGGGCGGCCGGCCTGGCGACCTGCGGTTGGGGCGACACCCTGCTGCAACCCACCTTCACGGTCAGAAAGTTCTCGTCCTCGTTTGTCCCGGTCAGGGTATCATCCCATCTGATGCCAAAAGGTCGATTATAATCCTGATTAAATCCGAAACGATCTCTTGCTTGACAATGTCAATCTTCAACACGGATCGGACCGTCCAGATGCGTCGCTCGGTATTCACGTCAAAGAGCCCATTCATCTATTTCGACTGTTGGGAAGCCCGCGGTGCTGCCGGGGCGGACTGCCGATCCGTGCTGACCGCTATTTTATCCGCTTCCATCACCCAACCGCCGCCCATGGACTTGTAAAGATTGACGAGGGCGCGCAACAGCGCATCCTGAGTCTGGGCGTAGGAGAGCTGGCCGTTAAAGAGGCTGCGTTCAGCGTCGAGCACTTCGATATAACTCGTGTAGCCGTTCTCGTAGCGGAGGCGCGCTAGCCGTGCGTAGGTCGCGAGCGCCTCGACCTGCTTCGCTTGGGCGTCGAGCTGCACGCGCGTACGGTCCTGGTCGATAAGGGCATCCTCGAAATCACTGAATGCGTTCCTGATCGCCTGCTCATACCCGAACAGCGCCTCCTGCTGGACTGCCTGGGCAGCTCTTACGGTCCCCTTGATCTTGCCGGCTGTGAAGATCGGGCCCGCAAGCGCGCCCGCATAGCTCCAGGTCTTCGCTGGCCCGGTGAAGAGGTCGGAAAGCTCAATGCTCGCCGACCCGAAGAATCCTGTGAGCGAGATGGACGGGAAGTACTGTGCCTTTGCCACGCCGATACGCGCGTTCGCCGCGATCAGCGCCTGTTCAGCCTGCCTGATGTCGGGACGGCGCGCCAGCAGATCCGAGGGAAGGCCTGCGGGGACGGCCGGCAGCGCAATCGCATCGAGCTTCTTGCCCCGCACGATCGGTCCAGGGTTCTTGCCCAGCAGGATACTGAGGAAGTTCTCCTGCTGCCTTATGCGCCTTTCCAGGTCCGGGATCGCGGCCAAGGCGACATAGTATTCCGACCGGACCTGGCTCAATTCCATCTCCGAAATATTGCCGCCTTTGAAACGAAGCTCGAAAAGCTTCACCGACTCCTCGCGGCTCTTGGCGGTCTGCTGGGCAATGACGAGCTGCTGGTCAAGCGAGCGGAGGTCGATGTAGGCCGTCGCCACCGACGTGACGAGCGAAAGGATCACGCCACGCCTGGAGTCCTCGGCAGCCATGAGGTCTGCTCGTGCCGCCTCCGTGGCCCGACGGATCTTGCCCCAGAGGTCGATCTCCCAGCTTGCGCTGAACTCAGCCTGGTATGTACTGTATTTCGAGCTTGTCCCCGGTGTTATTGGGATGGGACCCTTCGTGGTCGCCTGCACCCTGCCGGCGCTCCCGTCGTAGCCGATCTGCGGAAAGAGGTCTGCCCGCGTCGCGCCGTACAGGCCATAGAACTCCTCTACCCGCGCCGTTGCGACAAGGAGATCGTAGTTTTCCCTGAGCGCTGTCCCGATCAGCTCGTTCAGCACGGGATCGTTGAACTGTTCCCACCAGGCAGTATTCGCAGTGTCCTGCGCCTGCTGCATATCCACCTGCCACACAGGCGGTGAAACAATCTCCGGTCTCCGGTAGTCGGGACCGATGGCACAGCCTGCCAAAAGGAGCAGGGTCATCGTTATAGCGATCGATCGCGTCATCGGTGTCCTTCCTTTCCCGGCGTTTCCCCATGCTTCTCGCCGCGGTGGGACAGCTTCTCGATCACCGTGAAGGTCACGGGGATCAGGAACACCCCGATGCCTGTCGCGGCAAGCATGCCGCCGATCACGGCCATACCCATCACGTTCCGAGCCAGCGCGCCGGCGCCAGACGCCAGGGCTAGCGGCACACACCCGAGAATGAACGCGAAGGAAGTCATCAGGATCGGCCGGAGCCGCAGCTTCGCGCCTTCCAGGGCCGCGTCCTCGGCGCTCTTGCCCTTGTCGTACTCCATCTTCGCGAACTCGACGATCAGGATGGCGTTCTTGGCCGCAAGGCCGATCAGCATAACCAACCCGATCTGAGCATAAAGGTTCAGTTCCATCCGACTAACGAAGACGGCAAAAAAAGCGCCGAACACGGCAATCGGCGTTCCCAGGAGCACGCTGAACGGAAGCGACCAGCTCTCGTACTGCGCCGCAAGGATCAGGAAGACAAAAAGGAGCGACAGCGCGAAGATGGCCGCCGCAGGCACTCCTTCCTGTGCCTTCTTCTCTTGGAAGGACATGCCGAGGTAGTCATAGCCCATCTCCTGCGGCATGGTCGCCTTGAATACTTCCTCCAGCGCCTTCATCGCTTGGGTCGAGCTGTACCCAGGTGCGGACACGGCATTGATCTGGGCCGAGCGGTAAAGGTTGTAGCGCATGGTGAACTCCGGGCCCGACCGGTTCTCGATGCTCGTGAGTGCGGAGAGAGGCACCGGCTGGCCTTTGCTGTTCCGCACATAAAACTGTCCGAGCTGCTCGGCCCGAACGCGGGCATCGCCCTCAGCCTGCACATAGACCTGCCACTGCCTGCCGAAGCGGTTGAAGTAGTTGACGAAGGAGCCGCCCATGAAGGCCTGGAGAGTGCCATAGACGTTCTGCGGGTCCACACCCTGCTTGAGCACTTTGTCGCGGTCCACGTTGATGAAGATCTGCGGCACCGTGGGAAGGAAGGTGGTCGTAAGCCGGGCGATCTCGGGACGCTTGGTTGCCTCGGCCATGAACTTCTTGGTATTCTGAAACAGGAAGGCGATGTCCTTTCCGGCCCGGTCCTCGAGAATAAAGGTGACACCGCCCGAGGTGCCAATGCCGGGGATGGCCGGAGGCGAGAAGGCGAAGGCCACGCCCTGGGGCAGCTTGGCGAGCTTCGCGTTCAGACCCGCCAGGAGATTGGCATACTTTTCCTCAGGGCTTTTGCGCTCGCCCCAGGGCTTCAGGGTGACGAAGAAAAAGCCGCTGTAGGTGTTCACCACACCGCTCAGCATGCTGTATCCCATAATGCTCGTGCAATACTCGACGCCCGGCGTGGCCATGATGACGTTTTCCATCTCCTTGACCGCCACATCGGTCCGCTGGAGCGACGAAGCATTGGGCAGCTGGATGCCAGCATAGAAGTAGCCCTGGTCTTCCTCAGGAAGGAACCCTCCCGGGAGCCCCTTCCCTAGCAGACCGACCAGCAGGACGACGATGCCGAGGAAGATGAGGCTCATGGCGGACTTCCGGATGAGCGTTCCGCAGAGCCGGACATACCCGTTCGTCGACTTGCCGAAAACATCGTTGAACCAGGCGTAGAATTTCCCGAGAGGGCCGCGGGTCTCCTTCTTGGGCTTCAGGATCATGGACGAAAGCGCCGGGCTGAGCGACAGCGCCACAAAGACCGAAATCATCATGGAGATGGCGATGGTGACCGCAAACTGCTGGTAGAGCCTGCCCGTGATGCCCGGGATGAACACCGTGGGAAGGAAGACTGCCGAGAGCACGAGGCCGATGGCGACCACCGGCCCGGCGACCTCTTCCATGGCCTTGATGGCAGCCTCTTTCGGCGTCTTGCCCTTTTCGATGTGGTGCTCCACAGCTTCCACAACCACGATGGCGTCGTCCACCACGAGTCCGATGGCGAGCACCATGCCCATGAGCGCGATCGTGTTGATCGAGAACCCGATGACCGGGAAGAAGGCAAAGGTGCCAATGAGCGAGACCGGCACAGCCAAGGCCGGAATGAGCGTGGCACGCCAGCCCTGCAGGAAGATGAAGACCACAATGATCACGAGGATCATAGCTTCTAAGAGCGTGTGTATGATCTCGTTGATGCCCTCGCGCACCGCTTCGGTCGTGTCCAGGGAGACCACGTACTCCAGATCCTGGGGAAACGATTTGCTGGCCTGTTCCATCAGTTTCTTGACGCCGTTCACGGCATTGATGGCGTTCGTGCCTGGAAGCTGGTACAGGGCGAGCACCGCCGACGGCTTCCCGTTCAACCGCCCCCGCATCTCGTAGGTCTGGGAACCGAGTTCGATGCGGGCAACGTCCCTGAGCCGCACGAGCGACCCATCCGGATTGGCCCGCAGGACCACCTGGCCGAACTCCTCGGGCGTAATGAGCCGTCCCTGGGCGCGGACCGCATAGGTGAACTCCTGACCAGGAGGGGCCGGCTCGGCAGCCACCTTTCCTGCCGGGTTCACAGTGTTCTGCTTCTGGATGGCGGTGGTGATTTCCGGTACCGTGATGTTCAGCTTAGCAAGCTGGTCCGGCCGTACCCAGATACGCATGGCATACTGGCCGGCGCCGAAGACCGTGACGCTGGCGATGCCTGGAACACGCGTGAGTTGGTCGTTCAGGTTGATGTTGGCGTAGTTCGCAAGGAACGTGTCATCGTAGGTTCCCTTCGGCGAGTAGAGCGAGACGACCATGAGGGGCGATGAGGTAGACTTCTTGACCGTGACACCGTAGTTGCGCACATCGGACGGAAGCTGGGACGCGGCCTGGCTCTGGCGCATCTGGGTCAGGACCTGGTCGATGTTCGGATCCGTCTTGACGTCAAAGTTGACGTACATCTTCATCTGTCCGTTGTTCGCGTTGAGCGAGTACATGTAGTTCATGTTATCCACACCGCTCATCTGCTGCTCGATGGGCGTGGCAACGGACTGCTCCACGGTCTGGGCATCGGCGCCCACGTAGGTCGTGTCGATCACCATCTCGGGCGGCACGATGTTTGGATACTGGGCGATGGGAAGGCCGAGGATCGAGACGATCCCGACGATCACGATAATGATCGAGATGACGATGGCCACGATGGGCCGGTTAATGAAGAAGTTGACCATAAGAAGGTTACCTCTGCTCGTGGCCCGCGACAGGCTTTTCCGCCGGGGTAGCCGCGGGCTCTGATGTCGGCGTCTCGAGGGACACCGGCTTGGGATTCACCATCACTCCGTCGCGCACCTTCTGCAGGCCCTCTACCACGATGCGATCCCCTGGCTGCAAACCTTCGGAGATCACCACCAAGGACCCGGTCTTGACGCCCGGCTTCACGGTACGGATCGAAACCTTGTTCTCGGGACCGACGACAGCCACCTGAAAATTGCCCTGGAGCTCGTTCACGGCGCGCTGCGGCACCACTATCGCTCCCGGTATCGTTTCCGTGACTGCGCGGACTTTGGCATACTGCCCCGGCCGGAGCATGTTTCCGGGGTTCGGGAATAGGGTCGCTACCTTGAGCGTTCCGGTCGAAGGATCCACCTGCCGGTCGGCAAAAGCAAACTCGCCCTTTCGGGGATAGAGGCTCCCATCGGAAAGGATCAGGTCGAGCGGTATAATCGACTGACCCTTGACCGGTCGTTTTGTCTGGAGATGGAGGAACTCCTGTTCGCTGATCGGTACCAGCACCTTAATGGGATCGACGGTCGAGACCGTGGTAAGCTCCTCCACCTGGCCCGGCCCTACGAGATTTCCGATCTGGGCTTTGGCAATTCCCGCGATGCCGTTGATGGGAGATATGATCCGCGTGAACCCGAGATCAAGCTGCGCCTTGTCCACGGCAGCCTGCGCCGAATCGAAAGCGGCATGGGCCGACTGCTCGGCCCCGACGGCGTCATCGAGGTCCTTCAGGCTCACCGCATTCTGCTCTGCCAGAGGACGGATGCGCGCCAGGTTCGCCTTAGTCGTGTCCCATCGCGCTTTTTTCTGCGCAAGATCGGCTTTTGCCTGGTTCAGGGCCGCCTGGAAGGTCCGCGGATCGATCTCGAACAGAATCTGTCCCTTTTTAACGAGATGCCCTTCGGTGTAGTTCTGCTTCACGAGGTAGCCTTGGACCTGGGCGCGGATGACAGCGTTGACCGAGCCGTCCATACTGCCCACCCACTCCCTGACCACCTTAACGTCCTGTTTGGCGACCTCAGCCACTTCAACGTCCGGGGGACCGGCGGCAACCTGGGCCTTCTTCTTACAACCGGAGATCACTGTCCCGACCAGGACCAGCACGACGAAACCAAGAACGATCCGCGCGAAGATCTGCGTGAGAGACCTATTGCATTTCAGTTGCTGCGTCTTGCAGCGCATGGAACACCTCCCGGAGGAAATTCAACTTCTTAACACAGACCCAGCAAACGGCTGGCTATGCAGAGCCTGATTAATGATAGAGTATAGCATTATGCAGTTGATTTTATAAGATCTAAAACTTGCTAAAACCTGAAGGAATGAGCATCAACTGTATCACGCTTGGTATTAAGAGTCAATCTAGAAAAGGAACCTCTCTCACAACCAGCCATGCTCTACAACGTGACCGATTTGCTTCTTTGAGACGATCTGCGCCTGGAGGATTCCTTGTTAACGTATCAATCCACATGGGTGTATTCGTAAATTGATATGGTACGTTTCTTCGTTAGCAGAGTTTCGAAAACGTTTCTCCCTCCCCTCGTTCCTACTAACGCTTCGGCTCCTCCTCGGATTTTTCCAGACGATACAACGACTTTGTCCTCCAATTGAACGTAATCGCCAAAACGCGCAAGACAACGGTGCAGGCAATGGCTCATCCCTAACAAACAGATCACGAAGCAAGCCGCCCCCTTACAGCATTAATAACACCAACGAGAACGGCGGCCTGAATGCTCAGCCCGGCGTTGATCGACTTCTCTGTACCCACGACCGCGTAGGAACCTAGGCCGAGGGCATCAACGAGGACGATCACATTCGCGAGCCGAGTCACTCCGTGGCGAAAGAGCAGCCCGGCGAGGCCTTGCCACCGTGATGACCACGATGTAGCGTAAATCCATCGTTACCGCCGGAGGCCCCTGCTGGATGAAGAGACCGTCGCGAAGCAGACCGCCACCCACCCCGCTTGCAAAAGCCAGCGCAAACAGTCCTATAAAGTCATATCCGCGCTGTAGCGCTGCCAGGGCGCCGGTTATGCCGAATATAAAGGTGGCGCCCAGGTCGAAGATGATCGGTAAATGAAATTGCTCTTGCATCTTCGCACATTCCTTCAGCGCATCGCATACCGTCGCCGGACGGGCCGTTCACACAGCAGTCGGCGAAACGCACGGGTTAGAAGTTATACTTGGCCGAGAACTGGATGCGGCTATCGTGCCCGGTCTCGCCGCTGTTCTGCTCGAGCTTGCCCCAGAGGAACTCGCCGCCCACCATAACGTTCTTCGCCGGGTAGTGCAGTAGATTCACCGAGGCATACTGACCCCTATGGAATGCGGTCGGCTCCTGTCCTCCGGAATTGTGCTGCTCTGTCTCGCTGTAGCCGATCGAGCTGCTCCATTTGTCGCTCCAGTACTTGTCGTAATAAAGGAGCAATCCGAGTATCGGTAATGCCTCGGCACCGCCTGCGCTGCTTTGTGGTGCCAGGTCGACGCCACCGTCATTGAAGTAGTTAGCGATACCCTCTCCATAGGCGAGTTGTGCTAGTACACTGTCTTTACCAACAGTATGGACAGCCCCGCTCAGGTTTGCTCCCCAACCGGTCTTGTGGCCCGACACACCTCCATCGGGCGAACTGTAGCCGAGCCAGCGCAATATACCAGCTGCCTGAAAATGGCCCCACGTCCCATCCATACGGTACTGACCGGTCAGGTCCGGAAGTTTGTTCCAACTGGAAACACCATTAATGTCCACTTCGTTAACCTTCCCGGTGTCGATTGCCGAACCCGGCGACTCAAGCGCGACCGCAGCCTTTGTTCCCCCCTGCTTCAAGAACGTCCACCGCGCCTGGATGTTGCGGAAGAAGATCATGCCCGCCGGCCCCCAGTAGTCGACGACATTGGGGTACACGTCTATGTCCATGAAAAGACTGTTGGTCTGCCCCGCAAGGAATTGACCTAATTCACCGTAGGCATGGCGCAACCGGATCGTCGTCTGGCCCGCATCGGCTCCGACGCCGAACAGATCGAACTCGAACTTTGTCTTCAACTCGCCCAGTTCGGTGGGGACATAGCCATTGACGCCGAATCGGGTCTGCTTAACGCTGAATATGGTCTCGCCGTCATGGCCGAACTGGTTAGTGCCAACGGCGATCTTGGATGGACGCAGCGTGGCGTCCCAACTTGGATCGACGCGGTCGAAGTCGTAGATAGCGTCCAACTGAATAAAACCATAGATTTCAATTCGGGGCATGTCCTGCGATGCGGCGCGCGCTTCATCTCCCATGGCGATGACCGCCAGAAGGGCAATGATGATGCCTACATATAGTGCAGTTTTCGGCTTCATATTTTCATGGCTCCTTTCTTTTTGTGATCTCTGTTTCGGATAAAGCGGGACCTATCTCCTTTCCGATACGAATAGGTTGTACGTATCTTTATGCATGAATGCAATACCGCTTATCCTTGATACATTCTTGGTCTCTTGTCACTCATTTCCCCTACAGGATACGAAGATGCTTCTTTTTTCTCTCATGCCATCATGGCCACAATAACCGGCCCCCATGCTGTCAGCAGGATGTTCCCAATGGCATAGGGCACCGTATAGCCCAGGGCTGGAAGCTTGCTGTGCGCCTCATCCTGGATGGCGCGCAGCGCCGCAGTTATCGTCCCTGCTCCCGAGCATGCGCCCAGGAGGATCAGGGGGTTCATCTTTAAGACATAGTGTCCGAAGAGAATCGCCGTGACGTGAGGCAGCACGGCCACCAGAAGTCCAACAAAGACCAAACTTATCCCTGCGTGTTTGAGCCCCGCGATGAAGCTGGGGCCTGCCCCGATACCAACAACGGCAATGAAGGTGGTGAGTCCGACTGTGTCGAAGACCCACATGGCAGGCTCGGGGATGCGGCCGAAGGTCGGACGGACAGACCTGAGCCAGCCGAATATAAGGCCCATGATCAGCGCGCCGCCACTTGCTGTGAGTGTGACCGGCAATTTGCCAATCGTTATCGAGAGCAACCCAACCAGCCCTCCGAGAACGATGCCTGAACCTACGAAGACCATGTCGGTAGCGCTCGTGGGCCGGTCAGCGTACCCCAGTTCCTTCGCAGCAAGATCGATATAGCGCCTCGCGCCGACGATCCTCATAACATCTCCCCGGTCGATGCGCGTTTCGAGCGCGAACGGCATCGGCTCCCCTCCGCGCAGCAGTTTCTGCAGGAAGACGCCACGGACAAAATTCAAGGCAACTAGCTCCCTGAGTGTCTTCCCAGCCACAGCTTTGTTCGTGATCACGACGTCCAGGGTTTCCTGGGGAAAGTCGATGAGGGCCTTGTCCTCCACTTCGGGGCCGATCACGGTTCCCCGGGCCATGAGGGCCTCGGTGCGCGCCATCACTGCGATCACGTCCCCCTTATGAATGACCGTTGCGGGCTCAGGCTCGATGATCGTGCCCTCATGACGTACCCGCGATATGAAGACCCGCATCTCCTTAGGCAGGGCCTCGAGCTCCGCGACGGTCTTGTTCACCAGTTTCTCATTTGTCACGCTATACGCCCGGACCCCGAAACTCTGAAAAGCTGATTGCACACCGGGCTCCAGCTCTTCCTCGCCTGAGATCTGGGCTTGCAGTTTCCTGCCCTCCTCCTTCAAGTTGACCCGCATCAACCTTGGTCCGAGACTCGACAGGAACCATACGACGAAAGCGGTGCCGACGAGGTAACTGACCGCATAAGCGACAGGAATATTGTTCATGAGCCGGGTCTTCTCCTCGGCCGGGATGCTAAGATGATTGATGGCATCGCTCGCCGTGCCGATGACTGTGGATTCCGTAAAAGCGCCGGCCAGTAGACCCGCCGCTGTCCCCATATCGTACCTGAGGAGCTTCGAGACCGTGAACGCGGTGAGCAGACAGGTCACGCACAGGACGACTGTGAGCGCCATCTGGGACAAGGCATCCTTTTTCAGCCCCCGGAAGAACTGCGGCCCGACCTTGTACCCAGTCGTGAAGAGGAACAGGTCAAAGAAAATGGTCTTCACGATCGCCGGGACCTTGATATCGAGCTGCCCGATGACGACGCCGGCCAGCAGTGTACCTACGACGGTTCCCAGGCTAAACGATCCAATCTTGAAACGGCCGATGAAAAACCCCAAGGCGAGCACAAGAAAGATAGCCAGCTCCGGATGTTCCTGAAGGGCATTCACAAAATAGTCCATGCTGAGTATCTCCTGTCTGGTGTGCTCACAAGACCACTGCCTGTCCTGCGCCGTTTCAAGGCGTTTGACCCGCGCATCCCGGCGTACTCATGCAACCGAGATAATGCTCGAGACGCGCAGGCGGCCCGTTCTCTCAGTACTTCATGAAGAACTCCTGTAGTTTCTTAGGATCGTTCGTATTCATCAGGCCGAGCATGAGCAGAATGCGCGCCTTCTGGGGATTGAGCTCCATCGCGGCGATGAACCCCAGCTTCTCGTCGTCCACTTCCACGTTGCGCACGACGAGGCCGCTACCCGTGCGCGTGGAGCGTACGACGGCGACGCCCTTCTTGGCAGCGTCTGCAAGTGCGGCGATCGCAGTATCAGTGCTGTTCCCGTCACCCACTCCGGCGAGAACGATGCCTTTCACGCCCTTCCCGACTAGGAAGTCGATGGTGTCACGACCGAAATTGGCATAGGAGTAAACGACCTCCACATCCGGCAGGTCGTTAACAACTTTGCCGTCCACGGAAAACTCGCTCTTCGTCGTATGGACCGTGGTGTTGGTGGAAAAGAAGTAGGCCTTGCCCGTGTTCATGACTCCCGCCCGGCCGCGGTTCGGCGACTTGAATGTATCCAGCGCCGTGCTGTTTGTCTTCTGCGCTTCGCGGGCGTAGTGGATCTCATCATTGAGGACGACGAGCGGGCCACGTCCCTTGGCCTCCGGATTGGCGGCCAGCGCTACCGCGTCGTAGAGGTTGGCCGGACCGTCCGCACCTATAGCCGTGGCAGGCCGCATGGACCCCACCAGCACGACCGGCTTGTCGCTCTTCACCACAAGGCTGAGGAAGTAAGCGGTTTCCTCCATCGTGTCCGTGCCGTGGGTGATGACCACGCCGTCGGTGTCGCCTTTGAGAACCTCATTGACCCGCTTCGCAAGCTTCAGCCACACCTCGTGATTCATAGTCTGGCTGCCGATGTTGGCCACTTGTTCTCCGGTAATGTCCGCAAGGTCCTTCAGCTGTGGCACGGCCTTGATGAGGTCATCAACGGAAAAGCTGCCGGACTTGTATCCCGCCTCGCTCGTGCTGGCCTGCGCGCCGGCGATAGTGCCGCCCGTGGCGAGGATCATGATCTTGGGTTTGGCCTGCGCCGCCGACGCGATCAGCATCAACGCGAAAACTGCTGTAAAAAAGCTCCGAAACATGTTCGATGTCATTCTGTTCATAGTATTTCCTCCTTGTCTGCTTGATTGGGTTGTCCTAGTTACTTCTTTTTCGTCCTGTTCGATGCAGCAGAAGCCTTCCATTCCTCGACATAGCCCTCGGCCGCTTCCTTGAGGTACTGGCCGATCTTCGGATAGGTATCCTCCGGTAGGTTGGCGAGCGATACCCTGACCGACCAGTCCGGCCCGCCGAAGCCACCGCCGTGCATCAGCACGACACCTGACTTCTCAGCGAGGCGGAACAGGATATCCGTGCATTCGTAGTTCTTCCGGAGGAACTTCACGAAGTCGGGGCCGTAGACCTTTTCGGCCCAGACCATGATATCGAGTTCTGCATAATAGAAAGCCCTGTCCTCATCGGGCGGCGATGGAAGTCCCAAGCCTTCCCAGAGCGCCTGGTAACGCCGACGCACGATGAGCTGGCAGAGCGTCTTATAGCTGTTCGCCTTATCAAGCATCGCGAACAGGGAGAACAGGGCCATCTGGATCTGTTGGGGCATCGACAGGCCAGCAGTGTGGTTCAGCGCGACCTGGCGGCTATCTGCCACCATGCGGTCGATGAATTTCAGCTTCTCCGGCGCGAGGGTGATGCTGCTGTAACGGCGATTGAGCACCGCGCGGTCCTTTGCGGGCAGTTTTGCCAGCATTTTGTCGAAGATGTTGTTCTGATGAACGGCCACGACGCCAAGCCGCCAGCCGGTGCATCCGAAATGTTTCGAGTAGGAATAGACGCAGATGGTGTTTTGCGGCAGCTCGGCCATCAATGACCGGAACCCCGGCACAAAGGTACCATAGACGTCGTCGGTGATGATGATCAGGTCGGGCCGTTTGTTCTTCACAAGCCTGACGAGCCGTTTTATCGAGCTTTCGCGCAGGGCATAGGACGGCGGGTTGCTTGGATTGACGAAAAAAAACGCCTTGATGCGCTTGTCGGCCAGCTTGTCGATTTCCTTGTCCGCGTACTGCCACGTGTGGGTGCCGTCCGGACGCAGTTCTACGCCCGCATCGATGTTCACGACCTTGAACGCGTAGCGGTCGAAGTGAGGGATCTCGATGTACGGCGTGAAGGTCGGCACTCCGAGCGCAATGGTGTCGCCGCGGTGGAGCAGGTGATTGAGCATAAGGGAATCGAAGATGTAGCACATTGCCGCTGTGCCGCCCTCGACAGCGAACAGATCGAACCGGCCCGCCGGTGGCTTCCCCGCGCACATCTCCTGAATCAGGTATTCGTGCACAATCCGCTCGGTGCAGCGCAGCATCCGGTCCGGGACGGGGTACATGCAGCCGATGATGCTCTCGGCGAGTTCGTGTGCGAAGACATCGGGATCGAACTTCAGCGTCTTCACGCCATAATCGAAGGAGTCACGAAGCAGCTTTGCACCAGGGACACCCCTGTTGGCATCGAGGAACCCGTCGAAGCGTTTCGCAATGCCCTTCTTCTCCGGCATGCGGCCTGCATCGGGAAGGCTGATACCGCGCCGCGACTCTTCGATGCCGAACCGCAAAAGCGTGCCGAAAGCTTCACGCGGCGTGGTACAGATCCAGTTCGGATTGCCGCGCCCAGCGTTCAGCATCTGCGCATCGCTCTCCCGTTCGCTCTCGTCAGCGAGCGAAATTAGCTTGTCCTTAAGCTCGAATGGACTCAGCTTGAGCAGCTCCTTTTGTTCAGCGCGGGAGGTCGATGCCTTTCTTGTTTTGCTTTTCATAGTATGCTCCTTTCTCGTGAGGAAACTCATGCCATAAGTAATACGATTACCAGACCCCAGATTGTCAGCAGGGTGTTGCCGACGGCGTAGGTGACGGTATAACCGAGGGCAGGCACCTTGCTTTGTGCCACTTCCTCGATCATGCCCAAGGCCGCCGTCGTCGTACGGGCGCCAGCGCAGGCGCCGAGGTTGATGCCTGGGTGAAACTTGAAGAGATATTTGCCCATCAGAACGCCGATGATCAGCGGGACCGAGGTCACCACGATGCCGGCGAAAAACAAGCTTACTCCTGCCTGTTTCAGACCCGCCACAAAGCTTGGGCCGGCACTGATGCCGACAACAGCGATGAAGGTGGTGAGACCCACGTTGTTCAGAATCCATAGTGCCGGGGCCGGGATCCGGCCGAACGTTCTCTTTACAGACCGCAGCCAGCCGAACACGAGCCCGGCGATGAGCGCTCCGCCGCTCGTACTGAGGCTCAAAGGGATTCCGCCAAGCCTGATCGTTAGGGCACCGATGAGACCACCCAGCACGATACCCGCGCCGACGAAGACCATGTCTGTCATGTTCGTGGGACGGTCGGCGTATCCAAGCGCCTCAGCAGCCTGGCCGATATAACGCTTGGCGCCCACAAGGGTCAGCACGTCGCCGCGGTCAACAGTGGTGCTCGGCGTGAAAGGCATCTCCTGTCCGGCCCGCATGAGCTTTCGCAGAAACACCCCACGGGCAAATTCGCTGGCCGCCAGCTCCGCAAGGGTCTTACCGGAGAATGATTTTTTCGTTATCACTACGTCGAGCGCCTCTACCGGGAAATCGAGCAGCTCCTTGTCATCTACCTCGGGTCCTATCGCCAATCCGCGCTCTATATGCACATCCTGCCGGGTGGCCACGGCGACGACGTCGTCCTGCAGAATGACCGTCGTGGGCCCGGGTTCGATGATAGTACCTGCGTGGCGGACCCTAAGGATAAACACGCGGACGTCCTTGGGCAGTGCCTCGAGCTCCACCACGTTCCTGTTCACCAGGTTCTGATTGGTCACGCGGTAAGCACGTACATCAAATCGCCGTGCCATAGTCATCACCCCGGGCTCGGCCTCTGTTCCGCCCATCTTTGCTTCAAGCTTTTTGCACTCAGCTGCGAGATCCGCGCGGAGCAGTTTCGGTCCAATAGACGCCAGAAGCCAGGCAGAGCCTGCGGTACCAAAGATGTAGGTCACTGCATATGCCACCGGCATTTGGTTGATGAGCTTGGATTTATCGTCCGGGGAGATGCCTAGCTGGTTGATTGCGTCTGTGGCGACACCGAGCACCGCGGAGATCGTCTGGGATCCGGACAATAACCCTGCTGCCGTGCCGATGTCATAGCCCAAGAATTTTGCGGCCACGTATGCCGTGACCAGGGAGGTGAGACATTGGAGTACAGCGAAGATGGCCTGCGGCACACCATCGCTCTTCAGACCCCGGAAGAACTGGGGCCCGACCGCATAGCCGACGGCAAAGAGGAACATGAGGAAGAAGACCGATTTTACATTCGGTGAAATGGTGATGTGCATCTGCCCGATAAGGATACCGGCAAGCAATACGCCGGTCACCGCTCCGAGGTTGAACTTGCCGAGCTTGAGACTTCCGACCCAGTAGCCGAGCGCTAGCGTCAGAAAGATCGCCAGTTCCGGGTATTGCTGAAACGTTTTGATGATCCAGTCCATCTCATTGCTCCTTTCCGCGGCCATTCTTCCTGCTTCAGATTGGCCTTGCCCAGCGTTCCCACGCCGCTGACAACCAAGAGCGGCAGGAATGAGTTATTCGCCGGGAGAAACCACAGGAACACGGCCGTCGTTTCCTTCAGATGGTGTTCCTTCTTATTCCGTAATCATGCCGCCCGGACGGCCTTGATCTTCTCCATGCCGGCTGTTTCCGACACGGCATTGATCCGGACATCTGGACGCTCGTTCAGGAGCGTCAACGCCCCGAGTAGAGCGCTAAAGGCAGTGGAACGGATGTGTCGGTCGAAGTCTTCCTCGGCATCCCACTCCTCTATCAGGAGAAACGTGTCAGCGTGCTCAATGTCCATATAGAAATCGCAGGCTCGGCATCCGCGTTCTTTCCGCATTGAACTGGCGAGCGTGTTAATTGTCTGCAACAACTCCTGACGCTTTTCCTGAGGCACAGTCATTCTTATCGAGGTAATAATCATGACACGCTCCTTGTCCCACGCCCTTGAACCATCACCGACTGCACCGCCGGCCGCCTTCAGCGTTCGTCTCACGGCAATCTTGAGTGAATACATATGGGGAGGGTACAACGGTACAATATCAAACTTCGTACCTCAAGTGGTTGCAGGGCCCAAGGCATGGTAAAACTTTGAAATTAAATAGCTATAATGAATTGACCCGCGTGGAATATGGTGTTCTGGTATGCGCAGCAACTGCGATATTTCGTGGTAGCCACGATATTTCGAGGGTTGGATTTAGAAGCAGAAAGTATTAACTATTCATAGTGTTGGCATTCCGTCTCGGACGGGCAATTCCATGTTTTTGCATTCGCGAACGGAGAGTGCTCGGGTTCAGGTCAAGGAGGGCGGCCGCGCCATGCTTTCCTTCTATGCACCAGCCGGTCTTTTCCAGGACCTTCAGAATATGCTCCCGCTCCACATCATTGATGCTGAATACATCGGCCCTTCGACTAGTGACCAGTCCAGCCCCGATTGTCTCGGCAAGGTGGAGCACCGGTCCCCGAGTAGTGATCACGGCCCGTTCGATTACATGCTCCAGTTCCCGGATGTTTCCCGGCCATTCATAATCCTGGAGGGACTTCATTACTTCCCGGGGAATGGTCCTGATCTCTCTACCCATCTTGCGGCTGAATTTCTTCACAAAATGGTCGACAAGAAGAGGGACATCATCCTTTCTACGCCGCAGCGGAGGGATGGTGATTGGGAAGACGTTCAACCGGTAATACAGGTCATCCCGGAACCGGCCCTTGGAGATCTCCTCCGACAGATTCCGGCTCGTAGAGGCAAGGATCCTCACATCCACTTTCCTGGTACGAGGGCTCCCCAACCGCTCAAATTCCCCTTCCTGAAGGACACGCAGCAGCTTTGCCTGCAGTTCCAGGGGTAGTTCGCCGATCTCGTCCAGGAAGATCGTTCCCTTGTCGGCTACTTCGAACCGTCCCATCTGCAGCGCATGGGACCCGGTGAAGGCCCCTTTCTCCCTGCCGAAGAGTTCGCTTTCGATCAGGTTGGCGGGAAGGGCGGCGCAATTAACCGTGATGAGAGGCCGGTCCTTTCTTAGACTCCGGTTATGAATGGCATGGGCAACGACTCCCTTGCCCGTCCCAGTCTCCCCAAGAACAAGGACCGTAGCGTCGGTGCCTGCAACTTGATCCATCCGGTACATGACATACCGAAGGGCATCGCTCTCACCGATGATCTCGTCGAAGTTGAGCTCCATTTTGATATCTTCACGGAGAAAGACGTTCTCGGCCTCAAGTTGCTCTTTCAGTTGTCCTATCTCGGTTAACGCTTCGAGGAGCTTCTTATTCGCTTTTTCCCGGGCGAGCGCATTGGCGAACATTTGCGCGACTAGATGGAGCTGTTTCACGAGCGACTCCGACCAGACCCTTTCCTCACTTATCATGGCAAAGGACATCGCACCAAATACCTCCCCTCTTCCTGCTAACAGGGGGACCATCACGGTGGACTTAGTTCCATACGAGCGGAAAGATTCTTGGTCACGGGTTGCTTCCGGCGGAAAGTCCGATAGCTTAGAAATGGCCAGGACCTCGCCCGCCAGGATTTTCTGCAGCGACCAGGGGAAAAAATCATTCGCCTGCATGTAATCGAGAACCGGCGGGCTTCCCGGAGGTTGATGTATGTGGGTCAGCAGAAGTGCGCCCGGCTCTCTCTTGGAAATCTGCCAGACCGTAGAGCGATCGAGGCCGAGGCATTCGCAGACGCGGCGTTGGGCGTCCTTAATTCCCTCGTGCAGCTGGCCTGCTGGCATATTGATAAACCCAGTTGAGATTTCCACCAGCATCATTTCGAAGCGTAACCGGGCTTCGAGTTCTATACGCAGGCCTTCTTCCGCTTGCTTCATTGCCTCATTCCTTCTCCGCGGCTGCCGTGACATTTCAGTACACAACCGCCACGCCCGGGAGCAACAGCACTTCGCTAACAGGCAGCATGTCCTTTTTTACTGAGATGTCCTAGTGCCCGGCAACAACCGAACGACGTTGAGCTTGATGACCACACCAATCGGATGGATTTATTGTGGTAATTGCATATAAAAAAGGAATCGTGGAACCAGATATGAGACGCGTAGCACCCAGTCTGCCGTTAGGTATATTGTATTTATTCAAATAATAGCATAATAATAATACAGTAGTATAAAATGAATGATCATGAAAAACATTTAATTCTTTTGTATTATTGTCGTTTTAAAATCGTTGCTCCCAGACACTCCATAAATAACCTTGATGCTCTTGCCGGCCATGGATCCGGTATGTTACTACTTTTTTTATCTCATTCTCCGGAGTTAAGACCTTAACCTCGGGGAGCATTTTCAGTTGGACCATGTTCCAAAGAAGATATTTTGTTCAAAAGAAGCCCCTCCGAAGGAGCTAAAGGCTTCTAATACTGGAGCGGCCTCCCGCAGGTGATGACGCATTCCTTCCCCGGCAGGAACCGGGGGATTCAAAGTCGCGGAACAAATCTCCAAAGAGACACCAATTTGACGTTAACGGGCTATCATGCTAAACTTTGAGCATTTCATGGGGATGCGCCCTCAGAAAAGATGCCCTTCTGACGAACCGCAGAAAAAATCGAGGGGAATCGAGCGAAGTAGAAGCAGTGACTGCACAGGGAGTCAGTGCGTCCACACGAATGTATTTTAACGCATTGCGGGCCGCGGATACCTACCATGCAGGAACGTGAACAGAATACATACAGCGATTTTTCCCGGTTCATCGGCTTCTGGACAGAAGAGCGGAGCCTCACGGTAATGCTTCTGCTCTTGGCGCTCCACATCTTCATCCTAACTCCGGTAAGATTTCTCGGCCATGTATTCAACCTATTTTCAGTCCTTTTTTTATCCCTTGCGTTGCTTGCCGGGCTCCTTACGATGGTAAAGCAAAAGGCGCTACGCTGGATCTCGATTGTCTTCGTTGCGGGGGTCATCCTGTTCAAGTCTGCTCTGCTTATTGCAAAGGCCCCCTGGCTGATCGTGAGCGACACGCTCTTTACCTTATTCTCCCTGTCAGCACTGGTCTATGTTGTCTTTCTTCAGGTATCCCGCGAGGGGACAGTGACCGCTCATAGAATCCGCGGAGCTATCGCCTTATATCTCTTGATCGCGATGCTCTTCGCCTTCCTATACAGCCTCGCCGAGGAGCTTGTGCCCGGAGCGCTCAGAATGCCCGGGGACTGGTCACGAGCCGCGTCCTCAAGCGGTGAAGCGTTCTATTATTTCAGCATCGTAACGATGACGACCGTCGGATTCGGCGACATCACCGCTGTCCACCCGCTTGTCCGTTCCCTCGTGATGCTTGAGGCGCTGATCGGCCAGCTCTACCCCGCGATTTTGCTGGCCCGGCTGGTAACCCTGGAGCTCGAAACGCGGCGTAGTGGGAAGTAAGTAAGAGTCTTCTCAAAGCGGGGGATCTCAGATCGGGTCAAATTTTTCTCCATAGAATGATTCAATCAATATTTTTCACTTCAATCATATCTGATCCCTGTCATGAAAGATCATAGATCATGGACTTGTGGATTGCCAACCCAAAAATCCAACTCACTAACAGGTACAATGTTCGGGTCAGGTCACTTGGCCGGGACAATGGCAGACACCGTAAGCGTCAGCGGACGGTTACCGCATAGGCAAAACGCACTGCGTTCGCCGACGTCGTATAACAAAGAGTTGCGCCCGGTTTGACGCCGACGATCTCTGGGCCATTCTCACCCTCCCGAATCGTAGCAATTGATGTGTCGACGCACATCGTGAACCTCACCGGACAGATGACGGTGCCGGTGGTGCAGATATTGACAACCTGTCCGACGCCAACGGTGATGGGGTATGGCTTGTTTTCTACCGCAGGCGTGTTTTGGGCTGCGACAGGCGGAATCGTTACTGCTGAAAGAAACGATATCAGCGCAAGGCAGAGGGCGATAAGCAAGACATTTCTTTTCATGTTCTCATTCCTCCATGCTTGGGATTGCACAGTACCGTTACTGGACGAACCCGTATTACCACACCATTAATTGACCTGCGCCCCCGACGGTGCCTTCGGCCAAAAAGAGGCCCTGTCTCACGGCATCTGCACTGCGTGCCTACAGACATACGTGCAGATTGCTTAGTGCACCTTCAGGCGTCCTCCCTGCACCAGATAACGCTTTGTTCGGCGAAGCGTGGGACAGCACATCGGATCGTCCGGTCCCTGCTCGGTAAGGTCCACGATGATCTCCCGGCCGGCGAGAGAGACGGAATGTACCTTCACCCGGTCACCCAGAGGCGCAGTGTCCGTATGCTTCCAACCGTCCGGTCCCCAAATCATGAGCACGAGGTCATAGAATGTTCCGCTCCCGCCGCCGCTGCTGATCAGCACGGCCGCGGCTGTCTCCCGGCCGTCCACAATCCCCTTCGCTCCCTTGTCCGAGAGCAGGATGACGACCTGGGAGGCAGACCCCGGCTCAGGAGGTTCGACGTACCTTCCCTTGGTCAGCACGACGGTCCCGGAAGCTGTCCATTCGGTGCGAAACCGTACACCATCGAACGCGGACATCCCCGATGCCCGTTCCGGCGAAGTGGCGGTCCTTACGCACGCACCGCCGGTCACCAGGAGCATACCGGCCATGAGGCATAGATGAATTTTTCGCATGATATAGCCTCTCCTGTTGAACTCCGGTGCCATGGAATATTTCATCGGAACACCTCCTGAACGATCAAGGGGGGACGCATTCATCATGTTCTTTCGAGCTTCTCCGGGACCGGATGCTCTTTTACCGATCCGTCCTCATCATCGCGCTTCGCAGACGGCTGATCGGGAAAAAACAGCGATCAGGAGCTCGCGGGCGGGGTGGTACCGCGAGAGAAACTGTAGGGCCTGCCATAATGCGTTTCCATCAACGCGCACCTTCTGCAATGAAGAGGTTGCTCAAAATCATGATGCGCGTGCCGCTATCCGTTTTTCCGTTGCGTCCTGCCGTCTACCGGGTCATCACTTCTGAATGTTTCCCTCCTTCGAAGTGATTTCTGCTCGACGCGCCGGCATGTCCCGGTCGAGCTTTACTTTTTTTTCGGCGGAAACTGCGAAAGCATTTCCGCGATCACCTTGTTGATTCGCTCCTGTTGCTCCTCCGGTGAGGTTTTAGGCATGACCGCGGCCGTAGCTGTAGCCCGCCAGACGAGAGACTGGGTCTTTGCGTCCAAGAAGTCCAGAACCAGCGTGCCCTCAGTCTTTTCGCGGGGCTTGCTCTTTCCGCCACCCACGGAAATCGTCCCAGCCCTGCCTACGGGAATGCCGACCGAGGCGCCGACTGCCGTGGAACCGCCGTAGGTGGTCTTGCCGGAAAGCTGCATGGCGATCAGGAAATCAGGGGTTTCCGGGACTTCCGTACGGCCCTTTGCCTGAAGCTGGGCGTTCACGGCGCTCCTGATCCTTTTTACCAGCAGGTCATCGCCGACGGCATTGCCTGCCGGAGGCATCCAGCCGAAAGTCTTCAAGGCCGTGAAGTCTGCAGTCGTATCGTAATCGTAGTTCACCGTGAGCGGAATCGAAGAGCATCCGATCACCGCGATCAGCACTGCTACTACAAACCATGCGCCTCTGTTCATGTTTGGTATCCTCCATAATAATTCGTTTATCCACCGGCCTGCTCACGAACATAACCAGACCACACACAACAGTCGTTTCATCCTAAAAAAAACAATTGGACACTGAAGCAGGTGACTTCATTGTAATAACCCTTTTCCCTGTTTCTGCTTCTGCAACGGAAACTCCCCATGATGATCAAAGCTTGCTCGCGACGTTGCTCCCGGCCTTTCCGGTAACGCGTCCCTTGCCCAATGATCCATCAGTATCAGGGCCTTCCGAGAAAGAAGTAGAAGCTTCTGTTGCCCTCCTGCGCGATGCCGTAGGCGATATATATCGGACCGAGCGGCGTGTCAAGCGCGAAAATCAGCGAGCCCGACGTGAGCACCCCGGTCGGGCTGCCGGGGACCAAAGGTCCGCCGACCCGGCCAGCCTCTAAGGAAGCACCGGCATACACTCCTTCCGTCAGCGTCCCTTCGGACAGCTTCCGGAGATATACCAGTCGGCCGAAGGAAAGGGACTCGCCGTAGAACTGCCCGGTCCGATAGCCCGACAATTGCAGGAACCCGCCGAAGGAGAACTGATCGTAGGCAGGCAGCGGATTGGAGCCAATCGCCCCGCCCCCTTTATACGCTAACTGCACCGTGTTGGCGCCGAAGGATATGGCGGAAATAAAATCGGCATCCCAGCGCGTATAGTCGTCGCGGGCACCCAACCCGGGTTCCGAATCAAGTATCTCCGCCGTGGCGGCATAGCCACTGCGCGGGAACTTGATGCTGTCAAGCTGGTCGATGCGTAAGCGGGCGCGTACCGCGCCGATGTCCGCCTCCCCGTTAGGCGGTGCAAGAGACTGAGGTCCCGAATTCAGCGTAAACGAGCGTGGCCCGACCAGCAGACCAACGCGAAATTCACCGTACTTGGTGAACTGGCTGCCCAGGTCCAGCCCAACGTCGGTGCTGCGGGTGTTATAGCGTGCGATTGGCGTGCCATTCTGGAATACCCACTGAAGATACTGGTTGTACTCGAACCTCGGCGCCACGAAGATGTACCGATTGACGGACAGCGGCTGGTATAGCTCCGAAGCGAATTGTTGTACCTGACCGAATTGCAGATCGTTGCGCCATTCGCCTCCCAGGCTGTTGAGCCACGTGCGGCGGTAGCTGGCGAGCACATTGAAGTAGGCGTCACCACTGAAGTCGGATGACAGCGCCAGGCCGAAACGCACGTAGTCGGGCCCCCAGGATTTCTCCACCGCATCGACCACCAGGATCCGCTTTCCCTGCTCCTCGATGAGATGGTAGCCGACGTGCTCGAAATCTCCCCGGCCGTAGATGCGCCGCATGTCGTCGTCGATGACCTTGGTATCCAGCGGTTTGCCTGCCCGCGTCTGCATTTCCTCTATAACCACCTTGGGATTGACGCGGTGCAGGCCTTCGACACGGATCTCATCCAACGGTCTTGTGTCAGCGACCTCCGCGCCCCTCTGCCGGCGCCGGAGCGCCTCATATTCTTTCGGCGGCAGGCTGTAGCGCGAAAGCTGGGCTGCGACCTTTCGCGCCGCGGCCTCACCTATGGACACCGTGTCCGGCATGTGGTCGAAATCGCCGGCCGAGTAGTCCCCCAGCAGGGGCAGGATGAGGATGTCGCTTGGCTTAAGCGATGCAAGCGATGCCTGCACGTTCTGTTCGGTCAGGATGTTGATCATCTGACCCGTGACGCCTAGCAGCGAATTGATCTGGTCGGGCCTCATGAGCGGCGTGCCGAGATTCACAGCGATGATGACGTCGGCCCCCATGTCGCGCGCCACATCCACCGGCAGGTTGCGCGTGAGACCGCCATCCACGAGCACCTTGCCGTCCACCTCGGCCGGCGCTATAGCACCCGGCACCGACATGCTGGCGCGCATGACGGCAGCCAGGTCACCCGAGCGGAATACCACCATCTTGCCGGTCACGATGTCAGTGGCCACTGCGCGGAACGGGATCGGCAGTTTGTCGAAGTCAATAGAGCCCTTTACCTTTGCCAGATGGCGCAGCACGGCCTCCAGTCCAATGCCGGTTACGACACCCTTCGGCAAGAGCAGCGATCCGCCGCGGACACCCAGCTCGGGTCCGATGTAGTTCTTCAGGTCGTCCTCCTTGCGCCGGAACGCTATGTCCTGCCGCGGTGGCGAGTCCGATGCCAGATCCGACGTCTTGATGGTGCTGATATCAATGAGCATCTGGTCGATGGTGTTTCCCGAGGCATAGGAGCCGCCGACGATCGAGCCCATGCTGGTACCGGCAATGTAATCGATAGGCACGCGCAGCTCTTCCAGAACCTTGAGCACGCCGATGTGCGCTGCGCCACGGGCGCCGCCGCCGGACAGGACAAGGCCGATGCGCGGCCGAGGTTTGACGGCAACGGCGCCATCAGAGTTCTCGGCGAAGCTCCTAGGCGTCATTGCTCCCAGGACAGCAGCCAGTACAAGGAGGCCCCCTGCCTTCTTCCAGCCTGCATCCCCGTTTCTCCGGGACAGCATTTTTTTTATCATGATCACGCTCCTAACTACCTTCGTTTTATCCGCCCGACGCCGAAAAACCGGCGTGTAGTCTAGTCCATTATCCGCCTTATTGTGTTGTTTGCATAACGGTTAGGCGATAGAAGTACCCGTTTGCAAGCACGCGAAGTTGTCCATGGACTTGAGCGGTATACCAGTGCCGAGGTAGTCACGGATCCCCTTCCTTCTTCAGTCGACCATCCTCTAGCGTTGCTGAGATAACGCTTACTTGACCGAAACAACCACCGTCTGCGAGTATTCGATCACGGCATGTCATTGCGGCGGATCTCATTGAACTGCTTTGCCTGTTCGCCTACCTTGTAGGTCGTCAGGACACCTTCACGGTTTTTGAACGTAACGGTGAGCGCCTCGTAGTCGATGGCCTCGACCCGGGTATTCAATCTGCCCTCGATGATGCGAGTGCTTGACGGCTTCGCTCCCGGCGCCGCGCTGGACTGCGATTCAGCGGCGATGTTCATCTTATCGCCGGGACCGGACTGGACCTCTACCGACACGGTCTGGTTAACCTCGATTGTGACCACGTCTCCCTTTTTCACCTTGTTGAAGTCTCTCACATGGTCGGCCACCTTCACCGTCCTGATCTTGCCCTCGTCATCCTTAAGCGTCACGGTCCGTGCCTTGTAGTTCACTTCCTCGACTTTCTCCACGCTGATCGATGCCTCCGTAACAATAAAGTTCGGATTTCCGCCGTCTGCAGGTTCCGCCGCGGACAGCAGGAGCGGCGTGAGCATCAGAATTACCGTCATGACAACAACCCTTATGACCTTCATGAAATTCCTTCTTGAATTCAACGCGTGTAATCTTAAATTCTTTTCACCGCAGAGGACGCAGAGACAATTCCCGAGTCATATCGGTTAACCGTTTTGTCAGCTCTCATGCTAACGCATCTCCCAATGAACTGCGAAGGACCTTTCACTCAGTCCCTAATCCAGTTTCATCCTCCCGCACATCGCCGGTAACCCATGCCTTGAGTAGCGTGTAGGTGACGGCAAGAACGACCGGCCCAATGAAGAGACCGATGATGCCGAAGGCGATGAGACCGCCAATCACACCGGCGAAGATCAACAACAGAGGCAAGTCAGCTCCCTTTTTGATGAGAACGGGACGGACCACGTTGTCTATGGTAAGGGCTAAGATTGTGAAGATGAGCAAAATGGTGCCCCAAAGAGCGCTGCCCGTCCAGTAGAGCCAGATAACCGCAGGGATCAGCACCAGGGCTGGGCCGATCTGTGCCAAGCAGAGCATGAACATTACGGCAGTCAACAACGTCGCCGCAGGGACGCCGGTGATGAAAAGCCCAACGCCGCCCAGGGCTGTCTGAATGAGCGCCGTCAGGACAACCCCAAGCGCTACACCCCGGATCGCCTTTGCCGCGAGAACCGAGACCTCCTCTCCCTGCAATCCAGCCAGGCGTCTGGCAAAACTCAGGACCCCTGAACTGACAACATCTCCTTTTGCGTACATGATCGCAGCTATGATCGTGGTCAACAAAAATTGAAGCATGGTCATGCCGAAGCTCCCGGCCTTTGCAACGAACCACTGCATTACCGGTTGCGCATAAGGGGTAACCAAGGATGCTCGTTCTTCAGGGCTGAGAGCGGCAAACTCTTTCCATCGTGCAGCGAGCTTCTCTCCTTTAAGCGGAATGCGTTCGAGCCATTGCGGCGGCGATGAGATGTTGAACGAAACCAGCGAGCTGACTCGCGCGGCAATGTTGTCAGCGTTATCAACGATGGTAAGAACAGCGAGCGTCACCGGGACAAGAACAATGAGCAGGATCGCAACCGTCATAATTGCCACGGCAAGTCCCCGCTTCTTCGCAACCCGCGTCTCAAGTCTTTCGAGGACAGGCCATGTGGCAATAACTATCACGGACGCCCAAATAATGGCGATCAGAAAGGGGCGCAAGATCCAGAAGCTTGCCGCGATGAGCACTCCGATGAAGAGCACTGACAGGGTCGTATGAGTGATGTCACGGGGGATGGGAAGCTTGGTACGCATATGCAGATATCTCCTTTTTTTTCGCAGGCTCAAGACTACGGCTACCACGGCTGAGGACACTGACGACCATTCAAGGCAGCAACACCCTTCAGGATGCTTAATTGACGCACTATGTTATGACATGATCGATGTGCGTAGGGTTACTTGCATTTATCGACCGGCTCACCTATAATCATAGCATATCGTCTGCCCGGTGTGACGATACTGCAGCTCTTTTCCGGAGGAAGACCCATGATACCACTATCGATTACGACCCGGACCATTACTATATTCACTGTACTTGCCTTCATGCTCATTTGCACGACACTCCCTGCCAACGCCGCAGGCCGCGATCCCTTCGCCGAGGACAGCATGCGGCTCTCAGTCGTCTTGGGGAATGGATATGCCTTCGACCAGTCCTATCTCATCGTCGGCGTGGGATTCGGCTATTTCGTCGCGAGTGGCCTAGAGCTCGGCCTGGACGTCGAGTCCTGGTCGAGCGGGAACCCGGGCATCACCAAGATCAGCCCTGAGGTACGGTACGTCGTCCCCACCAACAGCGCGATCAGACCATATATCGGTGCCTTCTACCGGTGGACTCTGATTGAGAATTACGACAATCTCACTTCCGTCGGCGGCCGTGCCGGCATCTATTTTCTATCAAGCCATGGAAGCTATTTCGGCGCCGGCATGGTCTATGAGAAATATCTCTCCTGCGATGAAGCGGTCTATAGCTCCTGCAGCTCTACCTACCCGGAGATCATCTTTGCCATCGCCTTTTAACCGGCACTGCTGACGCTAGTCATGTAACGAAGGAAACAACAGCCCTAGGGCTTCTTAGGATTCTGCAGGCATTGAAACTCTCTGCAGCAAGCTACTGATCGTCTTCGATCCTCAAAGTTGTATAGTATCCTTTTCGTTCATTGCTGGATCCAGCCTGCCCGACCGGGTTAGAACCAGTTCCACTGCCAAGCGACCCCGAATGTGTCGAAGCTCGAGCCGATCCGCGTCGACACGCCCCGCGACAAGGTCAGCTTCAGGGTCTGATTCTTTTTGTTCGGGAACGAGAGCGTCAGCCCGCCGCGGGTATTGCCTTGTCGGTCGTTCTGGGGCACGCCGTCGACCGTTGTCGACCCTCCTGCGTAATAGGTGAAATCGAAGGCTGCCCACAGACCCGGACGCACCTCGTATACGATGTGGGACTGGTACGACGCGAGCGGGTCCTGCCTTCTGACGTGGCCGCCAAAGAAATTGTCGTTAACCTCGAACAGCCAGACCCCCGCGTAGAGCTCGATGAACCAATCGCCGACCGGTTGCGAGAGTCCCAACTCAGGCTTACATGCCCATCGGTTGGTGCCGAGGTTGACCAGCCTCGTCGGGTCGTACTGGCCGAACGGGGCAATGACAGTGAGGCTTGCGCCCAAAGTGGCCTCCGGCTTGTGCTGGCGGTATTCCTGCCGCGTCAGCGCCGGTCCGCCGAGCAGGTTCACTGCGAACCGCATCTGCGGATCGAGCAGTCCGAAACGATCGATGCTGCGGCCCACATCGTACACGTCACCATGGAGCTTGGCCTCCGCGAAGGGCGTCGATACGGTCACATTCGCCAGACGTCCGAAGAGCCCGAACGTACGTCCGTAGTAGGGAGCGACAGTGTAGACTCTAGCTTGAACGTTCTGGATCGGCAAGGAGGGGTCGGTGACCACCCCTCCGGTCGTGTATAGGGCGCCTAGGCCGAGAAAGTTCAGGCCTATGGGCGCTGGCGAGTAGGCCCGGGGTTCGAGCTGCTGCGCCTGCGCCGTGCCGGCACTGCTGAGCAGCATCGCGATTGCGAGGCACGACAATATGAGCACAAGCACTCGCTTCATGCAAGACGGCCTCAAAAATATTATTTGTGCATCCATACTGAACACAGCCAGACGGTTTCTGATGAACCTCATCCCTCCGCCTTGTGTTACCAGATGTTGTGAATTGAGATCCCGTCACCGTTTATCGTTGCAGGAGGAAGCTCAGCTGCATCGGGCATGACCGGTCGGGTCAACGCGTTTACTATGTTCCTTCCGGGAGCGGGCGTCCTTCGCCCGCTTCCGGTTAGCTTCATTCGAATGCGACGTATCCCTGTCTAAGAGATCTAACCTTCCCGGCCGCTTACCGGGTCTTGGACCAGACCACCCAGGATTCATCGTGGACCCGGACATCGGGAAATCCCAGGTACTGCAGGATGAAGAAAGCATCGGAGGCGGCGATGCCGGTATCACAGGTGGTGATGACGGTCTTGTCCGGCGTGATGTCTCGCGTCCGGAGCATCCACAGGAGCTCTGCCGGTGGCTTTAGCGCACCGTTATCCATGATGAGCGCCCCGAGCGGCAGGCTGATTGATCCCGGGATGGCGCCGGCCCGGCTGGCTATCACGTTTTTGGTCTCGCTAAGGACCCGGTGGATGGCGCGGGCATCGAGGACCACCACGTTCGGCTTGCCGATAAGCTTGGCCAGCGTGTCGCTGTCCACGATGAGCGCCGACTGAACGGTCCCGCTGAAGGTGCGTGCCTCGCGAGTGGAGGGCTTGGTGCTCGTGTGAAAGCCGGCCGCGTGCCAGCCCTCGATGCCGCCGTCCAGGTAGGACACGTTGGTGGCGCCGGCCCATTGCAGGATCGTGAGCAGCGCAGTTGCCAGAATGCCGCTCTGATCATATACGACGATATGGTCATCGGCCGACAGCCCGGCACGGCTGAGGATGGCCGCCACCTCCTTGTGGTCTACGAGCACGAAAGGCTTCTCCGCGGCAGGGCCGGCACGGAAACCGCTCGTGACGGGGTCGATGGAGATGGCGCCTTCAATGTGCCCCTTGTCGTAGGCAGCGCGGTCGCGAGCGTCGACCACTATCACGTTCTTCCCGAGGTTCTCGTGCAACCACTTGGCGTCCACGACCATGTTCGTGCGGACCTTGCTCGTGTCGACGGCAAGCTTCTGAGTCTTTTCGACAGGCTTCGGCACCTTGCCGTCAGGAACGACCACCTTGCTGTTGGCCAGCTTCTCGTAATCCATGAGATCAGAACTCCCTAGGAACAGCGCTCGGTTGCCGTGGCAATTGTTGCAGGTGGCCGCCTGCCAGGTGCGTCTCTGAATATTGTGCGGTGAAGCACGCTTCCAGGTGGGAACGTTGCCGAAATTGGTGAAGCAATCCTTGTCGTAGAAGTCGAACATCTCCGGATAGGAGGGTACGTGGCGAACCAGCATGTAATGATATCCGGTTCCCGGTGCCTTGGCATCGTAATTAAGCCCGATCTTGAGGGTTTCCACTTCACGTCGGTTCTGGAAGAAGGCTGTTCCCTCGGCGTCCTTCCCCACGTGGCAGTTGTAGCAATTGACGTAGGTCTGGGAGTGACATACCTGGCACTGTACCTTGCCGATGTGGAGGGCATGGTCCCGCACGGACCCGTACTGCAGGTCTTGGTGGCAGTCGGTGCAGCGCACCATCTCCTTCAGATGGTACCGCCCCGGGAGGTCCTTGGGCGCCGCAGCATGCATCTCCCTGGCCGGATGGCAGGCGACGCAGTCCATGGCCTTTGCCGCATGGACGTCCCCCTGTCCGCGCTCACCGTAGAACTCTAAGCCCACGCGACTGCCGTGGCAGGCGGTGCACTGGTTGATGGGGTCCGAGCGTTTCTGAAAGACATGCCCGTTGACGAACCCCTTCCCGGCGAAATTGGGCCGGCTCACATGACAGCCGCCGCAGCTCGTGTGGCAGGCGGAGCAGTGGCTCTTCCGCGCATCGTCGATATGCCCCCACTTGTCCTTGTTGGCACGGTTTGCAAGCACCTTAGTGAAGGTGGAGAGCATGGCGTGCAGCGAATCCTTGGCCGTGGTCACAATCTCGCTGTGGCACTCGCCGCAGGCCTTCTGGGGGTTGTTGGCGCTAGGGAGGGGATCGAAGCCCGCATGCGCGGTTGCCTTGTCCGTGCCGGCCGGATTGCCACCATGGCAGCTCTCGCAAGCGAGCGCGCCGTGGGTGGTCGAAAGGAAGTCTTTGGAAACGAGGACCTTCTCTTGTGGCTCCAACGGAGCCACAGCTCCGCCTCAACCCTGGCCGGACTGCATAGCCGATTTTTTTGCCTTAATCACGCTGAGATTTTTGACGAGCATCTCCTTGTCTAGATGGCAGGTGACGCAGCCGGATGTTTCCGCCGCCAATGCGGTCGATACGACGCCGAGAGCCAGAAGGCCCGCAAGGACCGCGGCATTAAATCGCGTGCACCGTTTCATGTTGGCCTCCTCCTTTTTTTCGTGAGTATTGTCAAAAGATTTATCACAGGGCACACAGAGGACGCAGAGCACTTCTTGAAAAATCATATAGTACGCACTTTCTCTGCTTCCTCCAACGTCGGTACCTCGGGCAGCAAATGGTTCACGATGTACACCACAGGCACGAACGCAACCACCCGCAGCAATGGCACTCTCCGTGTAGTCATAAAAACAATCCGCTTTTATCATTGTCAAAATCTTCTCTTTTTGCTTGATCTATCTTTTGTTCGCTCAACCTGCTGCACCTGGAACACGTGGCACTGCCACGGCCTCAGGTCCACGTAGAGGCCGGCATCCCGTATCTCGTCCCCCCTTCGGTCATAGGTCTCGCCAGACAACACATCGCTGAGGCGCCACATCTTTCCTCTCAGCTCGTCCCACGGCACCTGGACACGCGCCTGCGCGGCTTCTTGATGGAAATTGATGACGATGATATAGCGTTCATCGTCTTTGACCCAACACCAGGCCAGAATATTCAAGTAGCTCTGGTTGTCCGGCCAGCCACTCCTCTCACAGAGGCGCCATGCTCCGTTCCGAAAGACATCACGACTAATTGCTTTCAGGAGCTTTTGGTAGAAGGTAGTAAGCTCAGGATCAACGCGCTCTGTCGGGCGACGGCCCAGAAAGACAGGCAACCTTACCTTCCGTCCCTCGAATTGCCCCTCATGCAGCAGCTTTGCCCCAGTGAGAGTGAGGACCGCCATGGCGGCAGCGCGCCCTTTTCCGTCTGGAAACGTGATAGCGGCCCGGGGCTCGTCGTGGTTCTCGATGAACCGGACCATCCCCTCTTGGTAGGAGGAATCTGCAAGGAGGTGAAGGCGTACGCTCTCAGCTTCTCCGTGTTCCATCCGGTCATAAAGCTTCTTGTCGTAGCAATAGTCGAACCCCTGCTGCTGCAGCTCCCACTCGAGGTCCCAGTATGCCTCTGCGATGAACTTGAATTCCCGATACTTTTTCCTGATCACCGGGATGACCGTCGTCCAGTAGTCGCTATCCGGCTTTGCTCCTGTGCGCGCCCCCCAAGTGCGCTCGAAGATATTGTTCAGCAGAAGCATGGCCATATCGCACCGGATTCCGTCACATTGTCCGGCGATCTCCGAGATCGTATCGATCGCCGCCTGCCGTAGACCCGGCTGAAAGGCATTGAGCTGGAGCACATCAGGCCATGCCGGGAAGTAGGGATCCCGGCCAAAGGCAAACACCTTTCCCCCCGCCGCAACGAAGGATGCTGGATCGTTCCTCGCATCGTCAGCGCTTCCCTGAACGAAATATTCCGGATGTTCACTCACCCAGGGGTGGTCCGGCGCCACGTGGTTGGGAACGAAGTCAAGGATAAGCCGCAGCCCGCGTTTCCGGAGCATGCTTCGCGCAGCTGCGAGTCCCTTCGGACCGCCAAGGCGAGCATCCACGACGTAGCGTCGCACACAGTAGGGCGAACCGACATTGTCCTCCGCTGAAAAGTCGGGTAGGGCCCGCCTGAAATCCTCAAGGAGCCACTGGTTTCGCATGGCGATCTTGATTCCGGCAGGACTCCGCTCCCAGACACCCATGAGCCAAAGGGCGTCAAAGCCATGAGCAGCGATGGCATCCCACTCCTGCTCCGGGACCGTCGAGAGATCTATCGGTTTGTGGTATTTCAGCCCAAGCTCGCGCAGCCAAACCCAGGTATTGATCTCATAGATGACGGGGTGTTTGGACCAGGCTCTAATAGTATATCCTCCTTACCAGTCACTCGTCACCTGTATCCACCCTTAGGTGTGTTGTTTTCAGCGCCGTTGCACGTCATGGCGCCATTATCGCAATAACAATCGCGCTCACCGTAGGCAAAATGGAGCAGCGGAATTGCCATCCGGTGAAGCCCCTTGTTAGGCTAATCATGCTTAACAAATATCAAATGATCGGTATCAAAACCAAGATCCTTGGATTTTTTAACAAACTGGTCAATAAGTTCACTACTTACAGTCGGAGTTCTTGATAGAAACCAAAGATAAGATTTGTTATAACCTGCCACAAAAGCATATTGATACCTCTCTTTATCCAGGCCGAACACTACATAGGAACCGTAAAATGGACCAAAGAATGAAACCTTCAAATATCCCTCGTCATGACCTCTAACGAAGTAGGCTTTACCTTCAACTTCTTTCCACTTATTTTCTGCGATCGAAAATCCTCTATTTATTACCCTCACCCCGCCATCATCACGCAAAGAGTATTCTGCAGTTACTCTATCTAGTCCGCGCTCAAAGAAATGATCAAGCCGAGCTATCTCGTACCATTTTCCCAGATACTTATTAGAATCAAAATCGCTGACGGCATTTACACCTTTTGGTATCCCCAAACACCCACCTAAAAAAAGCGACATAAATATAACCAAGAAGACACGCATCTTTTTACCCCCTATAGCCTAACGCCGCAATTCAGCTGCGGTGTGAAACGCCCTTTTCACTTCAACCGATTGTTAACTAGCAGTTCAAATTCGCCCCTGGTGCCTCTTCTCGAATGGGGAGATAATCTTCCAGTCATCCTTTATATCTACAAATGTCCAGCCTTTTGCCTTCGCCCCATCGAGCGCCTCGACCAGTCTCCCGATGGAGGACATCGGGTCGCAGACCCATTCGCATTTCAGCTGGTTGCTAATCTACTCCACAATTTATTGGTCGCACCCCTTAGATGGCGATATCAATGTTTCCTTTGCCTGCAGGCCCGGCCACATTGCAGAGAGCATCATTCCGCCCGTCAATGGGCTCAGAAGCGAATGGTCACACCGAGCACTGGACCGCTGAAGCGCAGGTTCTGGACAAGTTCGTCGTCCTTCTGGTCGTAGTAAAGGTCACGGTAAGCGAGCGTCACCCCGCCCCACTTGAACGAGTAGGCGACGCCGAGCATCCCCTGCCATGTCAGGTTTGACGAACCTGCGCCGACGTCGAGGTAGTACGGGATCGACCAGTGGCCGCTGCCAAGCAGAAGGCGCCCCTTGACACCGATGATCCCATCCCACAGGTCCGTCCCCTCGGAGATACTGCCCGTTCGCGGAAACGTTTGCCCACCACCCGGCCCGGTGATTGTCGTTGCGAGTTGCCAATTGGTCGAGGCCTGTAGGCCCATGTAACGCAGTCCGCCAAAAATGTTGAGCATCAAGGCTTGGCCGGTCTGGACCGCGTAGCCCGTGCCGAGCGTCCAGGCCGTACCCCGGAGCGATGAGGTCGTCGCGACATTCAAGCTGGAGCTCACGAAATTGCCGCCGAAATTGACTGATTTGACCGAGCTCTTCTCATCAGCAAAGGACAAGTATATGATATCGGTGAATACCGACCACCTATCACTGCGAGCCTCGCCCGAGAGCATTATGACGGCCTGAAGATTCTGGAGATAGTTGTTCGGTCCGGCCTCGACATCCGGGCTCCCTGCTGTGCCCGGCGGAACGCTGTACTTCAGCGTTCCGTTGATATTCGGCAACCAAAGGTAGGGCGTTATCGAGAACGTCCACTGGTTGGCGGGCGCAACGGGCTGTGCGTGCGCCGGGGCCGATAAGATAGCGACTGCCATCGCGGCCAGCAAAAACATACCCATCACGATGCGCTGACGGTGGGTCATTGAATTCATACTATGCTCCTCTCTAAGTGCCGTATTTAAGCCTCCCTTTATTTTAACGGACCAGCATGACTTTGGCTCGATGCGCTACAGACATCCGTTAACTTCCCCACCCCCGTGTTCAGCGTAGGGTTGGGAACGGAAGTTATTTCGTGCCAGGAGGTGCAGAACTCGGTGCTGCTGCCGGTGCCGGAGCCGCTTCTGGGGCCGGTGTCGATGTCGGCATACTCACTACAGCAGCAAGGCCAGCTTTATATTCTTTCTCACTGATTTCCTTCACTTCCGAAATCTGAAGCGAGACGTTTTTGCCAGTGCGAGCATCCTTCACTCTCACTGCGCTTCCGCTGAGGTTATGAATTTCCTTTGTGTAATACTCCTTACCCGATTGTGGATCCGTCACTTTGTAATATGTGGCACATCCACCAACAAGGAGACCGACGCACAGACTTACGGTAAACCAACCATACTTCACAGACCATTTCATAGTTTTTCCCCTTTCATCATAGATACAGCAGTTGGTTTCATGTTGTCGCAGCTAGAAAAGAAGCCGCGCTATGCACATCAGCTTTTCAACATTCTGACTATGTCTTTGTCCCTCCCCTCCCGGAGAGGAATAAAGAGCATCGTTCAGGGATCACTTATTTCTTCAGCCCCGTGTCCTTCAAGGCCTGCTTGCACCGGCCGCTGACCTTCGCGTCGTTCTTGTCGAGGCACTGGAGCAGGCGGCCTTCGCCGGGTTTGGTATCGGAGCAGAACTTCGTCAGATCGTCCCGGCACTCACTCACTGTATAGGCCAAGTCGTTAAGCGCCCGCTCGAGCTGCGCCACGGCATCATAGAGCGCATACTCGCACTGACCCGACAGCTTGTCCTCGTGAGCATACAGGCAGGCGAGAACGCGCCCTTCTCCCGGCGTCACCTCCTTGCAGTACGTTTGAAGTTCCTTATCACACCCCTTTGCCACGCTTTCGATCAGCTTCTGCTGGGCCGAGACGACCCCGCCGAACACCAACACCATACCGACGACCACCATCCACACCATCGCCTTTCGCATGCTTCCCTCCTCCTTTTTCCCTGTGGGTTAAGTGCCAATTATGCTGCCCTTCTCGCCTTCTCGATGACCTCTATGCCGTTTGTCCTCGAGATGGTCTCGAACCTGATCTCGGGCTGCTCCACAGCCATCTCCATAACAAGAAGCACATTCCGGTATTCGTCCGAGCGGAGATGCCGATTCAGGTCCTCTTCGTCCCTCCATATCTCCTCGAGCATGATCGAGCGCTCTTCCTGCGCGTCCCGGTATATCCGGCAGGTGATGCAGCCGGACTCGACCCTGGTCCGCTCGGCCATAGAACGGAGGATCGCAAATGCTTCTTCCCGCTTTCCTGCATCGGCCACAATCCTCACTGTTGAGTGGATCATGGGCATCTCCTTGGGCGTGTCTTTATTCGAAAAGTGCAATGTGTGGACGAGAAAGTCCTACTCTTTCTCCCCGTGGCCACCCTTCACGAACGCGGAACCCTTGCCCCCTTCAAGCGCCTTCTTGGCGTCCAACAAACCGTACAGCTGAATGGTCTTCGCTACGAGCCCGGTCCAGCCGGTCTGATGGCTCGCGCCCAATCCGGCGCCGTTGTCGCCGTGGAAGTATTCGTAGAAGAGGATATGGTCGCGCCAGTGGGGATCTTCCTGGAACTTCTCCGTGCCGCCGTAGACAGGACGCTTGCCCTGTTCATTCCGCAGGAAAATCCGGCTGAGCCGATCCGCAATCTCCTTGGAGACCTCGAACAGGTTCATCATCTTGCCTGACCCCGTGGGGCATTCGATCTTGAAGTTGTCGCCGTAGTACAGGTAGTAGTTCAGCAGCGCCCGGATGATGAGAATATTCACCGGCATCCAGACCGGGCCCCGCCAGTTGGAGTTGCCGCCGAACATGCCGGTGTTCGACTCGGCAGGCAGGTAGTTCACCCGGTACTCCTGGCCGTTCACCTGGAAGACGTAGGGATGCTGCTCGTGGAACCTGGAGAGCGAGCGGATGCCGTAGGGGCCCAGGAACTCGTTCTCGTCGAGCATCTTCGTAAGGATCCGACGCAGCCGTTCCGTGGTGACCACTGCCATGATCCCGCGCTCGGCCACGCCATATTGCCCGGGGCCCGTGGCGTGGAGGGTCTTCAAAAGCTCGGGCATCCGGCGCCAGCGTTCGTAGATCTCCTTCATTGCCCTCGGAATGCGCTCCCGCTGCCACTTTTCTATGACCGTCGCAGCGCACATGGGCAGGAGCCCAACCATGGAGCGCACCTTGAGACGCGTGGCGCTGCCGTCGGGGAGTTGCAAGATGTCATAGTAGAAGCCGTCCTCGTCGTCCCACATGCCGTCCTGCCCGGGTCGGTTCATGGCCGCGCCAATATACATGAGGTGGTCTACGAACTTTCCGACCATGTCCTGGTAGATTCTGTCGTGGGCCGCGATTTCTATCGCAAGCTCACCCATGTTCTGGCTAAACAGCGCCATCCATGCCGTGCCATCCGCCTGTTCCAGGTGGCCGCCGGTGGGCAGCGGGGCGCTCCGGTCGAATACACCGATGTTGTCGAGGCCGAGGAAGCCACCCTCGAAGACATTCTTGCCGAACCGGTCCTTGCGGTTCACCCACCAGGTGAAGTTCAGCAGCAGCTTGTTGAATGCCGACTTGAGGAAATCCACATCCGTCTCGCCGCGCAGTGCCTGCTCGGTGCGGTGCAGGAAGAGCGTCGCAAAGGCGTGGACCGGGGGGTTCACATCGCTGAAGTTCCACTCGTACGCGGGGATCTGTCCGCTGGGGTGCTGGTAGACGCCGCGCAGCATCAGTTCCATCTGCTCCTTGGCGAAGTCGGGGTCCACGATCGAGAGGGGGAGCGTGTGGAAAGCGAGGTCCCAGGCAGCATACCAAGGGTACTCCCACTTGTCGGGCATGGAGATGATGTCCTCGTTCACCATATGGAACCACTCCGAGTTCCGGGCATTTCGATACCCGTGATGGAGGGGATGGGAGTGGTGCTCCTCCAGCCAGCTGTCACCGTCGAAGAAGAAGAACTGCTTGCTCCAGAGCATGCCGGCGATGGCCTGACGCATCACATTGGCCGCGTCCGGAGAGACGGTCGGCGGGGTCACAGAGCGGTAGAACTCGTCCGCCTCCTTGAGTCGTGCTGTAAAGGTCGCCTCGAACTCCGGACCGAAAGGCTTGGCATCGCCCCTGGTTCCCGCACCCTGCGCGGTCGAGCCTTTGGCACTGAGACGCAGCCGCACGGTTGCAGATCCCTGTGGAGCGACCTTCAGACGGTAGTGAGACGAGACCTTGGTGCCCTGTTTATCGGGGTTCACCGCAGCCTGATCACCCTGCACCACGCAGTTGTTGATGCCGTCCTTGACGTACGGGGTGGCATTGGGCCGGCCAGGAAAGAGCCGTTCGTTGTTCGTTGAGTTCTCGGTGAAGAGCAGCGGCGCCTCTCCTTCACAGGAAAGGATGAATTCACCCAGCAGCGAGTGCCTTGCCGCGACCACGCTCGTGCCCGCCGCTGCCTTGATCTGTCTGAGGTCTGGCTTCTCGGCAGCCCTGTTAGATTCGGCGATCCAGGTTGCCCAGTCGTTCCGGAACCAGAGTGTGGGCAGGAGGTGTAATTCCGCAGCCTCCGGCCCGCGGTTGAAGGCCGTGATCTTCACCAGGATGTCTTCCGGACCGCCCTTGGCGTACTCCACGAAGACGTCGTAATATCGGTTGTCATTGAAGACACCGGTGTCGAGGAGTTCATATTCCATGTCGTCCCGGGTGCGACGACGGTTCGTCTCTATCAGGTTAGCGTAGGGATAGGCAGCCTGGGGGTACTTGTAGAGATACTTCATGTACGAGTGGGTCGGCGTGCTGTCAAGATAGAAGTAATACTCCTTCACATCCTCGCCGTGGTTGCCTTCGCTGTTGGTGAGGCCGAATAGTCGTTCCTTCAGGATCGGGTCCTTCCCGTTCCACAGGGCGAGAGCAAAGCAGAGCCGCTGCAAGTCATCGGAGATGCCGGCGATGCCGTCCTCGCCCCAGCGGTAGGCGCGCGAGCGGGCATGCTCGTGGGTGAAGAAATTCCAGGCGTCGCCCCCCTCGCTATAGTCCTCACGCACGGTCCCCCACTGCCGTTCACTGAGGTAGGGCCCCCACTGCTTCCACGAGACCTTCCCTTCCCGTGCCTCGTCCAACCGTTTTTGTTCAGCGTTCATATGGCCCTCCTTCAAGAACGATGTGTATTCCTATAATGATGTGTACCCGCCGCCGTTAGACGGTGGGCTTATCTTTAGCGGTCTTTTCTTTATTTTGATAGTTTCTTGAGGAGCATCTCGGCATCTTTGTACTGCGGATACTTCTCAAGGATAGTCTTTAAGGTCATGACCGCTTCGTCCCTGTCTCCCTTCTGATCCAGATAGAAGGCAAACGTATAGGCGTAGTTGGGGTCCTGCGGCCTGAGCTCTGCTGCTTTCCTGCACCAGGTCACTCCCTCATTGATGCGGTCTTTAGCAGTGATGATGCAAAGGTTATAAGCCGCCTGTGCCATCTGGGGATCGGCCTTGAACGCATTCTTGAGATACTTTTCCGCCTGCTTCGGCTCGTTCTTCTCTGCCTTCAGAAGTCCCATGTTGAAGTTCGCCGCTGCATTATCAGGAGCCAGCTTGAGGGCCTTCTTCAGGGATTGCTCCGCCTTGCCGTTCTCGCCCATCTGGGCATAGGCGATAGATGAGTTCACCATGGCCATGACCGCCTGGGGCTCAAGCTTCAGGGCTTTTTGGTACGAGGCGATCGCGTTCTTCGTCTCGCCTCGGCCGAGCTGGTAATTGCCCATATTGTAATGGGACGTCCACTGGTCTGGGCGGGCCATGATGAATGACAGGTACTCCTTGTTCGCCTTACTTATCTGCGCCTGATCGGCAGGCGGTGCTGTCATCCTCGGGAATATCGCTAGCCCGGCCGCTGCCCGGACCCTCACCAACCGGTACTCATCGCCTGTTGCTTCGACCAGGGCCTGCAGACTTTCCGTGGTCGAGATTAGTCCCAGTGCCTGGACCGCGGCGCCACGCACGAGGGGCGACGGGTCTTTGGCCGCGATGAGCAATGCGGCAAGGACCTTTTGGTCTTGCGTTGGGGAGATGAGGCGAATGAGCGAGGCTGCGAAGATTTCGTCACGTTTAGGATCGTTGATATAGGTCAACATATCCGCAAGCTTTGTCCAGTCCTGCTTGCGGGCAGCGTTGATGAGAGATGCTCGTTCGAGCACCGGCGCCTGGTAGTCACGGGTGCGCCACTGCCGTACATATTTGTCGGCCCATGCAGCGTCTTTGTCCTTGTGGCATATGTTGCAGGCATTGGGCGATTTGTATGCCATGGTCGCTGCCGGCGTTGGCGGAAGCATCGAGTGGTCGCTCCGGTTCATCCGCGCGAACGCGGTCATAGGCATATGGCAGGAGATGCATTTGCTGCCCTCGCTCTCCGCCTGATGTCGCGTATGTTCTGTCGGATTGTTTACCCTGGCCTCATGACAGGGCATGCAGGCATCGTTGAACTTCTCCTTCTTAAACCGGTAGCGTCCGCTGGACGTGTGGCAGTGGATGCAGTCGAGCTGTCCCGATTTTGCACAGGGGCTCATGCTCCACGACGTGAGAGTATAGTTTTCTCCCAGGTCGCGTCCGTCAGGATAATAATCGGGGTCTTCCAGGGTCACGAGGTCAAAGTGGTCAAAGAACCGTTCCTCAGGCTTATACTCGAAGGTTAGCGGGCTTGCCTTCGCGTGGCAACTCGAACAGAGGTCGTTCCGCTGAACTTTCGTCATGGTCTTGGTGCGGATGATCCGGAGCTCAGGCAGCGGCTGGCCCTTGGGGGTGGCCGTCGCGATCTTGTTGTGCTCGATCGCTGAGCCATGGCAAGTCTCGCAGTTGATGCCTGGCTCTGCCCAGGTAGTGTGGTAGGTGTCTGTCTTGGGATCGTAGTTGGTCGAGAGCTGGCTCACGTGGCAGCTATAGCAGGCGGTATTGAACGTGTAGGGGTATTCCTTCCAACTAACCGCGTCGCCCCGTTCCCCTCCCGGGAAATGCCGTATGCCGCTTGCAGCCGTATCGAACCATTCCTTCTTGTTCACATCATAGGCCACCGGAAGGGTCTGGAGCCGCCCCTTGTTGAAGGGCGTGAGGAAGTAGTAAACGTTCTTGCCGCCGAGTACATGTTCGATCTTATATTTCTTCATCCCCTTCCGACCGGTCTCGATCACGACGCCTTCGACGATATCGGCGCGGTACTTATCTTTGCCTATCACGATCTCGCCTTGATGAGGCGTGAGCTGGATCGCGGCGAATCCCAGCGTATAGGGCTGCATGGCAAGCCCGTGCATGGACGTGGACCAAAGCTGGTAGAACTTCTCATGGCACTCCCGGCAGCTGGAAGAGCCGGCATAGGGGGTTGGCTGCTTCTCTTCAGCTTGTGTCTTTGCTGAGAAAAACAAACAGATGACGAACAGGATTGGGACTATACGCATGTTGATTCCCTTCTCACCATCGCCTCTGCATCTATCTCAAACAGCAGTTCCTCCCAGCAGACATCGGCGACAACGCAGACAGCCGGAAAATCTGCAAGCCCCCGGTCAGTAACCATTTCCCAAAAGATGGAAGCATATTCCAGACTTTTCACAAACACAGTAGATGCAGCGATGTTTCTGAGGTCCGCCCCTTCCTGGTTCCGCAGATTCTCGATCTTGTCGAAGGTGCAATTGATTTGAGAGCGGATATCGCTGAGATAGAGACTTACGCCATGCTCATCTATAGCTGCAGTTCACGAAACCTGGATGAGCGACATCCGACAGGGCCACACTGTGACCGCGCGCGCGGCACTTTGAGAAAAAGCATTGTTCATAGTAAACATAGATCGTACGTCCAGGCGCTGTTTCTCTCTTTCTGTTTGCCGCCCCTTTTGCGCATTAGAGTGATACTACTTAAAAATAGAGCGCTCCGTACAGCATCCCGCCGTTCCAATTGGTGTTAAGATTAAGCGTCTTCGCATCCCCTTTAACTTCTAAATTCATTCCGAAACGATTGTAGGCAAAGCCCAGGGCAACGTTCCGGAACACCCGGTATTCCAGCCCGAACAGAAAATCCTGCAGTCCCCCCTTGGCCTTGTCCTGATAATTGATGAAAAACCACTGGTAGTTGTAATAGACGGAGAAACGGGGCGTGAAGTTGTAGTCCGCAAACAGACCTATCACGGGCAGGGGCGCCGTTACCGCTTCACCCTGGTCCCCACTACTGCCCGCGTTGATGCTGGCGGACATGTGCATGACGTGAAGACCGACCGAGGCCCCCAGCTCGACCTTATCGTTATGGTACACGGAATACTGATAGCTCAGCTTGTAAACATCGAACTTGAGCTCGCTGTTCACCGTCGCATTTATCGGAAAGGTCACGTCTCCCCATTGAATATCCCGGTCCAGCACCCTTGTTCCGGTGTACTTGAGTGCGTACCAGGAGAATTGCAGCCCGTGCTTGTCATTGAAACGGTAAAGCCCGTCCACCCGGAACACCGTCGTCGAGGTATCGCCGCCCAGCGTATCATGGAAATCTATATAGGTGCCGATAGGCAGGTTGTTCGCGTCGAGACGCATAACGGTATCAGCATTTTGGGCATGATACCCGCCCAGCCTGAGCATGAATCTGTCGGGCAGCAGTTCCTCCTCAGCGCCCGCCTGAACAGCGCCCGCGAGCACGGACGCCGCGAAGGCAGAGACCGCGACCAGCGCGCGCCAAAGGTCTTTCCGCCTCACGAGAGACAGCAACCTGTGTATGAAGAACAATACGTTATGCATGGTGTTCCTCCTAACCCGGACAGGCCGGAAATGTTGCCAATTGAGATTACGGGATAAGCTACGAGATAAGGGCTTTCACATCCTGCTGATCTAACCTTGCCTGCTGGAATCTCGTCATCCTCCGGCATTGTTCAGTCTTGTTCCTCTGTAAATGACGTATTCAAGCCCCCCTTTATTTCAACGGACAGGCATGCCTTCGTCCCTCCCCTCCCGGAGAGGGACGAAGAGCATCGTTCAGGGATCGCTTATTTCTTGAGCCCCGTGTCCTTCAAGGCCTGCTTGCACCGGCCGCTGACCTTCGCGTCGTTCTTGTCGATGCACTGGAGCAGGCGGCCCTCGCCGGGCTTGATATCGGAGCAGAACTTCGTCAGATCGTCCCGACACTCGTTTACTGCATAGCTCAGGGCGTTAACCGCCCGCTCCAGCTGGGCTGCCGCGTCATAAAGCGCGTACTCGCACTGGCCCGACAGCTTGTCCTCGTACGCATAGAGGCAGGCGAGGACGCGCCCTTCTCCAGGCGTCACGTCCTTGCAGTACGTTTTGAGCTCCTTATCGCACCCCTTTTTCACACTATCTACGATCCCCTGCGCCACGGCCTCGGCGGGCCCCTTCTGCTGGGCCGAGACGACCCCGCTGAACACCAACACCATACCGATGACCACCATCCACACCATTGCATCCCTCATGTTTACTTCCTCCTTTGATATTGTTTGATAACCGCTACCGGCCGGATATTCGAGGCCCTCATACCCCCTTCCTTACATCCGGAATATGAAATCCAGCCTCCAGATGTCAACATAGGGTGTGCCCGATGAGTTGTTGAGTTCGATCCACGCTCTATTATAGCTGGGTGCCAGACTAAACTGGCGGTTGAGGTCGAACCTGACGCCAATACCGAGGTTGTAGCTCCAGTCGGACTGGGTCTTGGTCGGATAATAGCTGTTACACACATACCCATACCACGGGTCCCACCAGCATGTGCCGCTTGTAGGTCCGTTCGGAATGCTCGTGTCAATATACGTCCATCCGATCCCTCCCGACACGAAGGGGCTGATGTTCCCTGCCAACAAGTAATAGACACCGTTCAAACCAAAGGTGGAGCTATACTCCGTGTTGCTGTACTTATTGGTCTGGCCTAAGGTGGCATTTACGTACGTCGCGGTATAGTCCCGGGCGCTCCAGGAGAAAAGACCGTTCACTTGGAAGTGATCGCTGATGTTATAGCCAAAGCCGAATCCAAAACCCCAAGTGGCGTCCAGATCCAATTTGGACCCTCCCTGGCCGTTCCAGGTCTCTGGGGGGTTATAGGTGAGCGGCATGAAAAAGTCCCAGGTCCCGTCGCGTCCTCCCGGCCGGACCGTTGTGTAACTCTGCGCATCGGCAACTGGGGTTAACAGCGCGACTCCTGCTATCACTGCAGATACGAGTACCAAACGTATGATCATCCCTCTCTTCATATTTCACCTCCTGAAATTTAAAATCACCCTGCATCGTCCCTATGCTATTTCTTGAGGCCCGTGTCCTTCAAGGCCTGCTTGCACCGGCCGCTGACCTTCGCGTCGTTCTTGTCGAGGCACTGGAGCAGGCGGCCTTCGCCGGGTTTGGTATCGGAGCAGAACTTCGTCAGATCGTCCCGGCACT